>Ga0209611_10001749_pt1 | contig 37621 bp, 32 predicted proteins | sample S1TSphgellanicum_3_FD_187693 | JGI IMG/M metagenome (GOLD analysis project Ga0209611, IMG submission 187693) | Host-associated microbial communities from peat moss isolated from Minnesota, USA - S1T2_Fc - Sphagnum magellanicum MG (SPAdes) (version 2) | ecosystem: Host-associated > Plants > Peat...
AGGATGAAGAACTGCAAGATTTAAAGCAAAAGGTTCAGATCTGGGAAACCATAAAAAGGAAGTGAATAGAAGCATTATTTTTCCATAAATAATAAGAGGACACTTTGGGTAGTGAGGTGAAAGCATTGATTAAGGAAAAGAAGGAGAAGGAAAACGTTAAGTCAAATTTGGAATTAGTGAATTTGAAGAATGTATTTTTGCTACAATCTAAAAAGCTTAGAAGAAAGATAACAGAAGCAAAGAAAGAGAAGTTGTTGGAGGAAAAGAATGATTATTAAAGGAATTTGCAACACTCGCAAGCACAGTTGGAGATTACCAAGGAATAGAAGAAGAGTTTAAACCCAATTGGTGTTAAGAAAAAACTAGAGGATTATAAACAAATGCTATAATATTATAACCTATTGAGGACAAAGAACAAGAGGAAAGATTTGCAGCAAAATTTGAAAAATGGTGGGAGGTTGTAGAGGATTTTTTTACAAAGGAGTTGGAGAAAAATCTGGTTTAGCGTAGAATTGATGAAATTTTTTTGAACTATAAATTGGAAGCTTATCAAAAGAACTTTCTAAATTTTATTTATGGCAATCCAACAAGTACAAAAGTATCAGGCCAAAATGAAGACACTAAAGCAGGGCCAAGTGAAACAACTTAGGAGGAGGAAGTACAGAGTGAAGAATCATAAGACCTCAAAAGTGGAGTAGCTCAAGAGGAGGATATATAAAAAGAAAAACCACAAGACCTCAAAAGAAAGGGTCAAGAAGAGAAATAACCATAAAGAATTCAAGAACAAGGACAAGTGGAAACTATTCCAACAATAGAAAGAGAGGTATTTAAGATACAACCTTTGGAAATAGAACCACAAATTGAGTTAGTGGAAGAGGAGGTCAGAATTATAAAGACAAAGATACAAGTCAAAACTACAAAGCTAAAGATGGGTATAGAACCACTAGTTGTTATACACGTTGTGACTACAAAGATTATCGTAAAGGAGACATATGTTTAAAAAGATACGGAATACTTTCATTTCATTTTATGTTATTTTACAAGGATTTCAAAGATGGAATCCAAAGTGTAGAATGGGTAATGTTAAGGGGGTAGGATGAATACATGGTTTGGATGGACAAGGCATTGGGATAGGGACTAATCATGGAACATTATTAGTTTCAATTTTGAATTTTCGTTGTTTTTTTATCATGGTGATGTGACTTGGGACTACCCAAAGGGGAGAATTTTAGGAAGGAGGGGATTCTTAGACACATAATTTTGGGAAGAATAAAAGGAGTTATAGGTATTTTGTAGTAGAAAACCACAGACTCTATTTTTTATATACCACAGATTTTGTTTTATTTTTTTGGATTTTATTTCAATAAAACATGGAATTTTGTTGTAACTTTGATGGAGTTTTTAGTAAAACAAAAGAGTACGTACTTTTGTAGTGATTTTTATGTTCATATTGTTGTGTGAATATTTTGTAGTATTAGAATATGTTGAAATGAATTGTAATTTTGTTTTTGATGTTTTCTAAAATGCATATTTTTGTTATATATATGGAATAACCATCAATTTGATGTTTTAATGAATTGCAAAGTGAAGTATGTTAAAAATTAAGGTAGAATTAGTGAATGTATGCATATGAAGTACAAATTTGTTATTATAGTAAAGTGGAATAATTTGGCAAGAAATTAATTCACTTCTACCAGTTGGCTTGTTAGTGAAGGTTTTATGCTACTTTGACTATGGTCCAATTCTAATGTGGCAATTTCAGGATTGCTTGATATGGCCCCTACAAAAGTGAATTGTAATTCTAGGTTGGGAACAAATTTGTTGGTTGAGCTAAGCCCAATTTGCCTTGGTTCTATGTAATGTCCCTTTATTGCAATTCAATAGTGGTAATTATTAGAATAGATGGGACTTGCCATGGACGAAATATAGAAAACCATGAAACCATGTTTAATGGTAAACTTGCAAGTTACAAATTAAAGGCCAATTCATATATTAACCTAGGAAATATTAACCTAAGAAAACCCCTTATTTTTGCTTTGAGTTCATTCAATAACCAATCTCGCTCCTCCTCAAGACCCATCTCTTGGGCTACAAACCTTTCATCATCAAAAGGTCAAAAACCCTAGCTACACCACTAATTAGGGTGCAATTTCAAGTTGCATACCTTGCATTTGTTGTTAGTTTTCAAGTTTTCACCAAGAAATGTTGGGTGAAATGTGTGTAAGCAAGATGTCACAACAATATAACCGAAGTGGTACCATTGCCCACATAAACGACATGCTTTGATGATAATCATACTTGTTCCGTCATTAATAGGTCTATCAAGGTGTAAAATAGGTTTAGGCCAAAAAGACATTCCTCCACCCTTTCGCATTTCAACTAATTGTTTAAAGATTACACTCTGATCCTTTTCCAAATCTTTCAATTCTTGCTCTGCAAGTACAATTTATTCCTCCAAAAATTGGGATTCACCATGTGCTTGATTGTATGTTGCTTCCCCTAAACTAGCTCATTTCATTTTGTCTTCAAATAGAATTTGCATAATCTCAAGCTTTTGTTCCTAGTAGCTAATAGTCACATTTATCATGTTAATAGGATGGTAATTTTGGTTGGAACTTGCATATAGATATTGCTCTTAAACCACTACAAAGAGCTTGCCACATTTAATGGTTTCATTAAAGGATTAAGAGAACCACCTACTTTGGTTAAAAAATTTGCCCATATAGTGGGTAACATCTTGACTACATTAGTGGAGATTACAAGGAAGATTTGTAGAAGAACGTGTAGGAATTAGTAGGTTTGAAAGGACAACTACTATAGCTATAAAACTCCAACCAACATGATGCCCTTACCATACAACATCCATAGACGGAGTTGCAAAACCTAAAAGGCATAAGAAAAAGAATCCTCGAGTTGGAAATCGAGAACTCCAATTACCAAAATGAATTACTAGATCTCCACAAATGCTTTACTGAAATCGATAAAACATTGGGCACTAGGGTATGTGCATGTTATAATGGCTCACAAATTGGCACTTGAGAACATCACCTTACTCCTTATTTGCCTAGTTTGACTAAGTTTGATTGGGTTAAAGATAAACTAAATTAAGGATTTGCAGGACATATGCATCTTGTACATTTGTTCTTTTTTTAATTATTTGAAATTTGAGGGCTTTCCCTCCTAATTAAGAACCTACTATGCTCATGATGGGATTTGCACGTGTAACCTAGACCATCTAAATTTTGTTTTTTTCAAACTTGTGTAACCTAGATTGTTTACAATTTTGTTTCTTCCTTGCTTACATACACTGAAATTTGATCATGTGATCTTGTTAGCATTTGATATTCTATGTTTAATGATTGAATGCCACTAAGGTTACTCATTATGTCACAAAATGTTGTATAGAATTAAAGTGACAAATGAAAGTTGAGGGCAGATTATCTCCATATGTAGAACCTTTGTATGGCAAACCTCCTAAAATCATATTTGACAAAAAAGTTCAAGTGACCTATAATCAATTTGCAAAGAAGTACAATTTTTGCAACAAAGCTACTAATCCAAAGAGGTTGAAGATTGGGAAGGATTCCACAAAAGAAGTGTAGGCATTGTTTAGGGCCTATAATAATAAAAATGGCTACCACTATTGCTTCAACAAAAATGAGGTACTCATTAAGCATGTTGAAGAATTGTGGATGAAAGTTCATCAATGCACTTAGGTGCTGAACACAAGGTTGATCAACAAAGTTGAAGCTCGAGGGATTGTATACAAGGGGAAAGGACAAAAGGTGAACCGGGCTATGTTTACAGAATGGACAATCCAAGATCAACTTCATAGGTTAAACCATATTCAATAAGCAAATCAAAGTCATGTGGAGGCTAAAGGTTTGGGAGTTGGGGTGGTTAGTGATGGAGAGGAGCCTACAAAGTTAGATGAAAAGGTTTTACCTTCAAAAGACATGTTGTTCAATCATCCATCAAGGAATAAATCACCCCCATCTTGGATATTTGAGTGAGTGGCCCAACATTCTTTCAATTCTAAAGGTTTAATGTTTTCGATAATAGGTTTTTTTGTCTTCATTTATTAAGTCAAGAAATAGTTGTCAACATGAGCTATCACTTTTTAGTACGCAACTTAAAGATCACATTGACTTAATTTAGAAAGCATCATCCAAGCTACAGGTGTTGCAACATGATTTAGATGTTGCAAATGCACATTTGATAAAATTCAAAGCAACCCCAGACAACAACAAAAAGACAATTGAAGCTTTTAGGGCTTTATAGTCTATCCAATGGAAGTCTGATTACCAACAAGGTATCCTTGAAGAATTCGAGGAGTTGCTTGAAACCTCTCAAGTGAAGCACAAGCTTGTGGCAAAAAAGGCTTCTATAGCCGAAGGGGCTTCATAGTAGGCCTTAGGAAGACATGGAATTTGCCAACAATGGCAAATTGCTATAGCTCGACAAGTTCAATTGATGTTCCATAATGAAATACCATATCCAAGTTTTCGAATCTGAGAACCCTTGAAGGATCCAAAGTAATATGTGTTTGTTTTTTAATGTTGTTAAGATATTTGTTGATGTTGTAATGTTGTGTTGCAGACAAAATATAAATTTCGAATTAAGCTAAACAACTTGTTAAACAATCTTTCAATCCAAGCCTAAGTATAAAGGAGGAAGTGGTAGGCATTTGTGTACAAGACTTGGCAACTTGTTTTGCCACCAGGACCCCATTGAGGTCAAAAGTCACATGTAATTGACTTATTTTAGTAGGAGGTGATCTTAGCATTTCAAACTAGAAATGAAGATCCAAAGTTGAAAGTACATCATCTAGCATCGTTTTGGGAGGTGGGAAAATGTCTTTTACATCCCCACACAAAACAATAGGAATTTGAAATCGTCAACAAAATGAAATAATATGTAATATAATTTTTTAAATGTGATTTTAATGAAAAAATTCATAATTAGAATATGAAGATGGTATTGATGGTTAAAAGAAAACTACTCACTTGGTCATTAGCTTTTTTAGTGGATAATGGTGAACCAAATGAGCTGTATTCTGAACTCGTATGTTCTTCAATATCATTTCTGTTTCCAAGAATATAATTGTCACCCATTGAAAATCCAACATAAAGAGGTTCAGAAAGTTCACCAACACCTTTAGTAATGACAAAATCTTCAATAACAAATAACTCAATATGATCTTCTTGGTTCATCTACATTCAACAATTTAACTAGGATTGATATAATAATTTGGATTTCAAAAAGAAAAGTTAAAAGGCATAAGCATGGTAAAATATGCCAGTTAGTAACACTTGCTACTTTTTTGGAAAGTACCCATAAGGTATGTTTTAATATATTGAATTCATTAATATTGTTTAAATCAATGATCAACAATTATAAATTCTTTAACTTCATTGCATACATAGTTATGACATTCTTCATTTTGCACATTAAAATTCTTTAAAATTCTTCATTTAGCACCTTGTCATAACATTCTTTACCCGCGAATGTTTACCAAATTACACTGGTTGATCTATAAATTTTTTTTAAATTTTTTAAAATTCTTGCTTCTTTGGGCTTCCATAACATTCTCGCACCAAGAATGTCATAACTATGATTGCATAACATTGAAGAACCACATGTTTGTCACAAATACATGAAAGTACAACATTAATTAAAATTATTGTACTTTCAAGATGATAAAACCATAATGTGTATGAATATAATTTCAACTTTTCATATTATGGTTATAATCTATCAAAGTGTTAATGTAAAAGAATGTTGGAAAATCTAAACAACCAACCAATTTAGAATATACTTTTCATCCATTTTTTTTCAAACTTTATGTTCAACTTACAATAAATTCAATGACGAGCTCTATGATTTCAAAATGCAATTTAAATAGGTTTTTAATATCTTTTTGAATGTGAATGTTGAAAAGAGATTGTTTTTGAAATTAAATTTTCAAAGGACTACTTTTTTGGTATACTTTATCATTCTTGGACTTTAAAACAGACCATAAATTTTCGATAACAATTAATACAAGATATTTGTAATCACAATTTTTTTGGAAACATGAAATTCCAATTTGAAAATCAAATGTAGGTTGGGAGAAAATAGAAAAACAATCATCGACACTTGGTGGGTGATGTTGTTGATGACTAGTGGAAGAAACCCATACAAAGGGAAAACTTTCTAACAAACAATAGAACGATTACAACAAGTGAATCCATTCCTAGAGGTCATGAAGCCACAATAAAAGACAATCAAATAGAATCTAGGGCTAGAAAGTCCTCATGTTATAATTTCATGGTCCAATTTATGACACACAAGTTGAAAAAAAAAAAGATGTATTTGTGGAACTCACTAGGTTTCTTACAAAAAAGTAATCTAAAAATTATAACATGTTTTGATAAATAAGGCAACACATAAAGGCATCAACTTCCTTGTGAATTTTTCCAATATCCATTAAATAACCTAAAGAAGTAACACAATTGATTAGTATTTACCCTATGTGTATAATTGTAATATTTATCATTGAAACTTCAATGGGTTCAGGGAACCGACAAGTTTGATATTTTGTAATGCTTCACCAATTATTTTTTCTCTTGCCCATCATCTTTGACCTTCACATTGACCTTGGTAAATCATGCTACTAAAGTTCGAGTAGCTAAAGAGTTGCAAGATGCTAAGAAATCTTCAACTTACAAATTTAGCTTATTGGGTTGTGCTTTAGTGTTTTGAATCTTTAATAAGGAAATATTTTTCTTCCCCTTGTTTTTTGAAGTTTTATCTTTAGTTGTGGATGGCTTTGCAAATCTCTTATCTCTCCAGACATAACTAGGTTTGCCATTGTCCATTGGTGGTGGAAGAGGAGGAATTTCACTCATAATCAAACCTTATGCATTGTTTTCTCCTTTGCTCTTGTTAAAGCCTAGCTCCTCACTTACATCGATGTCACTTATTTACACACCTTCTGTGATGTGGAGAACTTCTTCATTCGCATTAGTTGTAACATTTTTCATAGCCACATCATAAAGCATACAAATACAAACATAAGTGATGATATCATAGTGATTCCCCTTGAGATCATGAGGGGTGATTTCAAGAACTTTACATTTGTTTTCTTGCATGTTCAATAGAATGTGATGTTCGAAAACATGAAACATATTCAAAAGGAAATGGGGAAGCCATAGAAAAACACATATAGACATACTAGGCATACATATGTCATGACTCCTCCCCCAAAAATGTTCAGGCAAACCATGCCACTACTTAAGATGGGCTCCAAAATTTTTGATAGAACCTTTGGGTAGATTTCAGTTCTATAAAGCTAGTGGAAAGTTAACACGATGTTTTCAATGAATGATGAGAGTTTCTTGTTCCCTAGAATATTAGCCTGCATCGACTTCTTAACCCTCCCAATGAAAAGGTACACATAATAAAATACAAGCTCCTTCATGAGTTTTGATAACAAGCTTGGAGCCTCTCATGTTCCCACCATGTATTGTCCAAATTCAAATTGCATCTTGGTGATATAAGTTGACTTCATGGTCATCATGAAGAGGAACTTGAATGATTGTTGGTCACAAAGCCAGACCACTAAATAAAATCATTTAATTGATTTTAAAGTTTTTTTTTTCTTCGACTAGATTCAAATCGCCCTAATTAAAGCTTTTTAAAAACACTTAAAAAAATATGGGTGTTGAAAAAATCAATTTAGCTATTTAAATGGATTTTATGCATTTGAAGTTTCTGTTTTGAATTTTTTTAAAAATGAAAGATATTTTTTTACTTTAATTTTTTATCTTAAGTGTTATGATGTGTGGAGGTAAAAAATTATAGGCATACTTTCCAATTCCACTAAAAGCAGGAAGTCCATAACCATAATATTTTGGACAAAGACATTAAATGTAGTTTACATTACAAAGTCCACCTTTGATTAAACATTGATGGTTTTTGAATTATTTTCTTAAATTTGGGAGGATTATAATATACTTTTCAATTTATCATTTCATTTTTGCTATATTTCTCAAATGCATTTGAGTTATATGCAACTAAATTTGACTAACTTAAAAAAAATTGAAATTGTGATTTCCAAAAAATCCATTGTAATATGCTTTCACCTCCCACACAAATTTTTCATCCAAGATTTTTGAATATTTAAAAATGTATTCACCATTAGATTGAAAGACCCCCTATTGAAGTTAAATGAATAAAGGCACAATATGAAGACGCACATGGTTTTAAGGTGAGGAAGCCCAATTATTTTTTTAAAAAAATTGGTGGAAGAAAACCTTATAAGCAAGGCTTACTTAAAAATAAATCAGTAAACAATACTAATGCCGTAGTACCTAAACAATTTTGGCATAAATTAAATTTTTTTTTGTTTTGTTGAATTTTTGAAAAACTATTCATTACTTAAGCTGAAATTTTTTAATTATATAAAATTAAAATTTGAAAGGATGTCAATTGTCAAGTTTAAACCACGGACCTCAAGCTTACTAGAATTTTAGGCTGAAATAGTCTAAACACATTAAACTATCCCATAATTTTTTTTTAAAAAAATTTTGCTAAAATTTATAACCATTACTTGCCAAAAATTTCAGAATTAAAAAACCAATTGCCAAAGTAAAGTTTTAAAATTTAATTAATTATTTGATAGTTTGTTGCTGAATCCAATTAGGGAGTACGGAATAAGGGAAGCCCTTGTAATTGTGGAACCAATTCTTATTTGAAAAGTGGTCCTTAAATGGGAAGTAGGGGGCCAACTACCTTTGGATTAATGGGAAACACATGAGTAAGGAGATGCATAGTCTCAATGCTACCTTCAATGCTACCTACATTTGTGATATGCCTGCTTAAATTGGTCGTGTTGGTCTTGTAAGAAGCCTAGACTAGTTGTTATAATTACATGTTGTCCTTGGTAGGTGATAGCAAAAGTTTGAATTGAAATACATCAAAGAGGAACCTTTATGTCACAAGAAACTTGAAAAAGTGTTAAATTGGATAAAAGGAAGTTTTGCAAGGTGGCCATGGATCAAAGATGAAAGACAACAAAATGTTGTTGAAAGTTTCATTGTCTCCTTCCAAATCATTATTAAATAACTAGATTCCTATGACATGCTTGGAAATAAAGAATTGCATTTGTGAGATGGAAGGAAACAAAGGTCTGTATGTTGGTGGTTACTTCATTAAAAATTAGCTCTTTACAAAAAAACACACATGTGAATTTGGATTTGGGTCCTTGTAAGTTGAATAATCCTTTGAAAGTGACATGCATGTGAGCCTACAGGCGAGGTCCTTAAGGATTGGCTATTTTGAACACAAAACACACATGGAGTTGAGGTTGTGTTGATCAACTAATGGCAAACTTGAGTTTCTTGGGAGGTTGGGAATGAGTAAAGGCTTGGCTCCATGAAGCAAGGGTTGTGAGCTTATGGAGATGGTTGGAGAGAAGGGCTTGACAAAGAGTTGTCTCGATCTCTCTCCTTAGAATAGGTGAGGTTGACTTCCTTTCGAATAGTTGAAGAATCTTTTGAAAAGAAAGATCAATAGAGAAGATTGGAGTTTGAAGGTCTTTACCATTAAACTAGAGGCTCATATGTGGAAATGTTTGTTGTAATTTTTTAATTAAAAAACTACATGTGCCAAGATCTCTTATTTTGGTATGTGTAAAGTTTAAAGTTATAAATTGTTTTCTCCAAAGAAAGAGAGGAAGGCAAGTGATTTACTTGTGAAGTCATTGTGGCACCATTAAGTGGTTCTAGGTTTAAACTCAATGTTAGGGTCTTACCTCTACCCATACGTTCTCTAGACCTTTAACTGTGAGAATTGAGTTGACACCCATGAGTTTCTCACTAGTGACAATAGACTTGTTTGAGAACCACTCAATTTTTTTTTCATTCATTTTTATTGATACCCAAGTTGAGTATTCAAAATTGAAAATAGCATTTCTTCTCAAGAACTGGGTGGGTTCTCTCATTTTGAATTAATATTAAGAACCAGTGATTCTCGCAAAAAGGTGAGAACTGGCCAACACCAGTTGAGATGCTTCAAGTAGGCAGAGGAGAAACAGACACAGTTCCCAGTTCCCACATGGCCAGTAAATGTCTGCACTTGACCTCATCGGCCATGGCAGCTTTCCTTCGTTTGTTCTTTTGTGCTCCTTCGTCTTTTTGCAGATCCGACGTCTGTCGTGTCGCTCCGGTGTTCAAACTTGAATTTCCTATCCCTTTCCATTCTTTCTCCATCTGCCTCACAAGAGAGTTGTGATGATTTCCCCAAAGTTCTGGATTTTTCTGAGACTTTGAAAACTTGATAACTTGGTTTTGTGATCGATTCGTTTCTTGTTCTTTTTCCTGTTGTGTCGATCTCAATTTTGTTTCGTGTTTCCGCATTTTCTGGGAGTGTCTGTTTGTGACTGACTCATTTTTTTTGCTTAGTTCCGTGTATCTTTTTATCTATCTCCTTCTTTGCAAGTGGGGAATTTTTGTTGTTTGGAGTTGCGAGGAGTAACTGGGACTAGTGAGGAATGGAGAATACGAGCTATGTTGGTCTACATTGTCCTGCACGTGACCAACTTGTTGCTGTCAGTGCCGTCGTTCCTATCGAAGGTGAGAACATCACAACGTATACTCACCCATTTGCAAGGACAGTTTGCTTTTTACGCTCTTTTTCTGTCTGTTTCTTTCTCGGTTCTATTCTCCTACACACGGTATTGGAGCTCCACGACTCTCATGCTGAAACTCTCTGGGGTCGGGAAGAAATTGCTTCCGGCTATTGTAAATATAGATGACGTCCATGGATCGACTACAGTAACCAATCTGTGTAATACAATGTAGTGAAGAGCGGGATTTGTAGTCTACATGAGAATGGGACACAGACTCTAAGCTCTCCTTCGAACCCATTCAATGAACAATACAGATATAGAGAATAAGAAGGCCGTGATAGCAGAATCGAAAGCAGGTATTGTTTGTTTTTGGAATTTCAAGCTGTACCAGCTGGGGCAGGTGCTGCGATGTCGAAGGTGACTCGTGCAAGGAAGAGTTGCACCGTTTTGACAGACAAGACAAATAAGCCGTCCACAACTTCAACTATGGCCAAAGTGGGAAATCGAAACAGTCTTGAAGCTGTCAATCCCGGCTCCAAGCATTGCCTTGAAGCTTCTTCAGCTGTAATTCCTGCACAGGTAAAACAAACAAGCCTCGCGCATCCAGTCGACTTGAGTTCTATCTTGAAACACGTTCACTACCCTACGGCTACTTCTGGCAGAATATCAAAACTTTTTGTCCTGCTCGTTTGTCTTGTGTAGATGGTCTGCAATGTCTTGGAACCGCAATGTGGACTGGAAGCAGCGGCCGCAGCTCGATTAAGTGCACAGCTAGATCACTCCACTGTACAAAGCTACAGTGGGTCTTCTTCACTCAACATCACAAAGTTCTTATCGAAGTGGGTAGGCATAGATGTTCAAGAAGTGGGACACTTCGACGAGGAGGATGAAAATGACGCGCTTCCAGATAGCGATCCATCTGATCATCTCTTGTGTGCTCGTAAGCTGCCATCTTCTGTGCTTATGAGCTCCGTGGGAGCTGACCCTGTGCAGTAGCCGGCCATGATCAAGACGCTTCGTCCATCCCAGCAGCGTACCGGGGCAGTAAACTCGCTAACCATCACGACAGACAGTAGGAGCTCCAGCTTATGGAGGAATCCGAATCCCCTCACAAAGACAAAGTTGGAGAGGGTTGAGGGTTTAAAAGTGTCAAAACTTGTAGAAAAAAACTCGTTGAGTTACAATATGTTTCATCTTTTGTTTTTGGAACCCAATTCAATGTGAACTAAATTGGAACTATTCTGTTTGGGAGGTACATACCTACAGATGTGTCTGCAATCTGGATCTCATCTTCTTCTTTTGTGTCACACTCTGACCTCATCTTTTGTGTTTGAGATTTTCAGAACACATTCTGGATTTCATCTTTTGTGTTCTAAGATTTTCAGAAGACATTCAAGTACAAGTGGTGCTGTTGATGACACTATCCAATTTGTGTTTGCATTGGATCTAACAATGGTACATGATAGTAGGCTCTTCACAAAATCAGTGCAATTGTGATTTCATGATCTGTTTAGTTTGTGCAATGAACTCCTTTATTTTTCCTGCACACTTGTTCATCTAATTGCAGTGATATTGTTGTCCATGGTCAGTTTTACAATCTGATTTAAGTGCCCAATGGGTGTTTGATTGAGTGCGACCATCCTTGGGCTCTATTGCAAAAGTTCATTACCCTACTTGATACTTATTGTAGGCAGTTTTTTCACCAAAATAATTGAACAATGAATGAAATAGGGTTCAACAACCCCAATTTGCATCTCCCAAATTTCAACAATTTTAAGAATAATATGAGAAGCAATTCAAATAAGGTCTATGCCCACAACCAGGCACAAAACGGATGGTTATAAGCTCATTCGGTATTGTTCTTGTAAATCATTAAGTTCAGAATTCATTCCTCAGTTTTCTGTAAGGACAGTGTGGAATACTACAGAAAACGAAAAATTCAGAAATTTCCTTCACCTTAAATAGTTTTTTTGCCTTTGATATCTGACAAATCTCCTAAGGTGAAACAGGCCTGTTTCATGGAGACCCCTTCAAACAAAACAAGCAGATTGCAGAAAGGACCTCTGTGAAACACAGGCCCATTTCACCTCACAAGATCTCATTGAGGAACTTGGTTGCAAAGGACTCAAAGTCCATGTATTGCTGCTTTAGTTAAAATTTATGAGAAGAAACAAACCAAAATCCCATGCCAGGAAATAATAATCCTGCAAAACTTTCAGATTACAATGCTTACAGGATGGTGCAAAGAGTTAGCACAAGCTTCATAAGCTTGTGTACAATAGCATGGTATTTACAACCAAAGAGTTGTTGACTACTAAATAGTGCCACAAGGAAACTCAGAAATTTCTAGCCAAACCAAATGAAGGTGCGAAAGGGGTTCAGAATAGGTGAAGAGACCGCAGATGATTTACGTGCTCTGCAGCTAACGTAGGTGGCTTATAGTTGCCATGCAAATCTTCCACAATGTATTCCTGCACACAGACCAAACCTGAGTTGTGTCCTGACCAACTTCTTCAAGGTACAATATTGGGCTGGGAAACTTCCAGTAATACTCTGGTGTGGCCACCCATTGAGTAGCTGAACAACAAGTAGTTAGAGATAGCAAGAGTGGACAAATGATTGCATCATGTTTCTTCTCATCCTGACCTTAGTGAGGACACGCTTTGTGAGAATGTGGTAATGCTGCTGCCAGATTCGTTGGATGGCCATTGTTGCAGCTAGCAGACCATAGACAACCCCCAAAATAGCAAAGAGGATCACAAAGATAATGAGGAACACACCACAAGCTTCAATGGATGCAGGAAAGCAACCCCATGCATAACATGCATCTCGGCATCCATCGGCACAACCACCATTATGGCCCATTGACAGGCAATGGATGACCATTCCAGCCACTCCCAGTATCAGAAAGAACAAGAATACACCTGTGCAAGGCAGGCCATCAAGGTCAGTCCTCTCTCTCACTCTTGCACACACCACAATACATTCTGTGCTCCTCAAAGTAAGCAGTACTTAGGGTTCCTTCAACACATTCAGCTGCTTTAGACAATGGAGAGATCTAGATCAAGCAATGTCCTTTAGATTTCTTTGACTTGAATCTCTCTTCCCGGTCTGGTGTCTGCATTTCCAGTTGATTGTCATCAGTAGGTAATGATCAGCACCCCAGTGATTCAGGGCATTTATGTGGTGCAGCCCATGTCTGATGACAACAAGGGGTGTCAGGCAGAAAATCCAAGGCCCCCAGCTCCATGACTTCATGATACAACCCAATTATGTATCTATGTGATGTGCTCAAGTGTACTTGCTACATCTTGGGACTACTTCAAAATTTTACTTCTTGAGATTGGCATTCTGTGCCGAAGGATAAAGATGAATGTAAAGCCCACATTTGTCAGTAGGCCTGCACCAACCCAGTTTCCCTGAGTCAGATTTTTGGAAACAAGACTAGTTGATTTTCTGGCAATTTTAACTAGAGTGTACAAGGTTACTGTTGTTGGTTGGACCCATAAAACAACACAGCTGAGAGGAAGGGGCTGTGTCGGTGGGAGGTGCCAGTTACTCTGTCTGAGAATACCTCTCTGATTTGTATACGCCTGTTCCATTGCTGGTGAATTTTGAAACATGTGCAAATCAACAACAATTCTATCTCATATGTGCAACCCACTTCAGGATGTAATCAAAAAATGATGTCCTTCCCTCCATGCATTGCAGTGCAAATATATGCATATCCAAATGGCCATCACATTGCACATAGAGTGCACTATGAGTAGAGTTTTCACAACAGAATGACAATTGGAAAGTAGGTCAAAGGGGGTGAGGTATACCAACACAGTAATAAAAAGGAATAGGATGCTTTTTGAAAATTTCATTCCAGCTCCCATTGAATGGACCTCTGAGCTGCCCATTATAAAGCAGGTATGTGATTCCCCCCAAAACTGATATTGCCTGCACATACAAGGAATGACCCAGCTTGGTGATTTTATTTGGTCGGTTTGTCAAATTGATATGGCTAATGGTTCCTTTTGAGCAGGTACTGTCATCCCTTGCCATCGTAATGCAAATAGCAATAGGTAAGGTTTGCTTTTACATACAGTTTGAACAGCAAGAAATACAAGAAAAACATCGCGTGCCACAAAAAGTTTGAACTTGATTTTCCTCCAAGAGTGATCTTCTGGGAGTTCTGGTCGCAAATGAAATTGTGCTTTACATGTGGTGCAGTGTGAAAATGAAAAACCCTCCTGCATCAACAATGTCATTCAACTTTCCACTGTTCAACAGAGCTTCTGGGATCACAGACAATGGATGAATACAACAGGTCTGCAAAACTTTGCTCAACATGATGGGGGATGTCATGGCCTTTTCATTATCAATTCAAGAAATGGGGACAATTACATTGTACATATGGAAAGATAAAACCATCTTATATGTTTCTTACTACATGGAGCAAACAATAACTTCATAGGTGTTTAGAACTTCTCCATACTTGCAGTCATAGAGGTTTCAGATCTAACAACTATCAGTGACCAGCAAAAAAGGCAGACCCAAATACTGAAAAGTACAGGAAAAACTGAGGAGTGATGTGAATAATTTGAGGCAGTTGTCTGAATGTTCAGTGAACTTCAACAGCAACATATCTGGTAGTGAGCAACTACCATAACATTGGCTTCATCAGCTCAGTAGTGGTGGATGTCAGTGTTGAATAGTAACCAACAATGTAGTGAATGAGGGTAGAAGATGGCAGAAAGTGCATCAACAATCCTTACCTTTACTGAGCGCCAATGGTCAAGGCAGCTACGATGCACAAGTTGCTGAGTACCTTTGCACATGCATGGTGCTATCAATTCATCCCCTGCCACACTTGTTGCAAGGTTCAGTCAGATACCATTGAACGAAAGAGGAATAAAGAGGAACCCTTAAGATACCTCCTTTCTTCACAATGCTGACAAAAGTCTGGGGTTTGAGGATTTGAGGTCCAGCACACCTGGAGCAAGGGACTCTAACTCCAGGCAAATCCGGCAGCATGCTCCACATCCTTTCTCAATCTCACTTCCTTCACCATCTGATACACCTTCCTCAACCTGAGATATTTCTGGGGGACTTAGAAGCGGGAGTTTATCAAGGTCATTCCCACCTCCTGATCTTCTTGCCTCTGTAACCACATCTGAAGCTTCTCCCTTCATCAATCTGCATAACCCACCTCCATGTCATGTCACAGCTATGGACCTTACATGTTGTGGTCCATACCTTAGTCATGGACCTCCTCACTGCTTTTCATGATGAAGGTGACGACGGTCTGACACTTGTGTGCAAGATGACTCTCAAAAGGTCATGAAGGCACTGCACTCATTGTCATGTTAACTTCCAATTTTTGTTGTGGAGTTTTCTTTGCAATTGCATGTATAGCTATATGAAGGCTAACAAAAGGGTACACGAAGGTGGCACATACCCAGGAGACTCCAGGATGAGTACATCCATTTGCTGGCCTTCTTCTTGTCTCTCGTTTTCTCTTGCACCATCCATACCGGATGCTGTCTTCATGGCCACAGTGTTTTTCTACAACAAGCTCGAATTTCTTCACATAGATCTTCAGAAAGGGTGCAGCATTCCCAGAATTGACGCAACAAACAACTTAATTCTCGTCAATTCTTGCTCGATACTAGAAGGGAAGAAGAAGAGAAAATTAGTGACTGAAATCTCTCTTCAAAATGAAACCCTCATCTCTTACACTAAATTTTTCTTCTGCAAACTTCGGACGACATCCGCAAAAATTGCAAAGGAATTGTCTGAGATCGAAGACAGCTGGAGCGGGCAGGAAGAAACTTACCTGAAAAAGTGGTCCCCCCTTCTTCCTGTCTGGATTGTGGAGTGTTCCAAGCTTTAGTCAAGCCTTGTTGTTCTTTTCCTTTGCGGGGGGATTGGATTTGGAAAGAGCGAGAGCTTCGGGGACGAAGACACGAAGAGACACACACACACACAAGGACAAACCTTTTTGGCTCTTCCCATAAACCGGAAAAGAAGCAGCACTGCAAAATCTGAAATTCTTCAATCCCCCTGTGAGCTGATTTGCAAATGTATAATGCTTTCTGTAAGATTTGTGGCAGTAAATAACTTTGAAATGGAGAAAACAAGCTGCACGAAAGTGGTGCACAGTGCGCGCGCAGACACACAAGCTTTGCACAGCAAGTGCGCAGAAAGCCGAAGGGCAAAGAAGACGACTGTTCTGTGCAGAATGCGCCGAGGGACCCGCGGGGAACAGACTAGAAGACCACTGTTCTGCACAAAATGCACCGAGGGATTCACGGAGATGTGCGAGGGACTGGTCCAAAGTAGAACAAACCAGTAGTCGACTATTCTGCGCAGAATGCACCGAGGGACCCACGGAGAACAGACCAGAAGACGACAGTTCTGCGCAGAATGCGCTGAGTGATCCACGGAGATGCACGAGGGACTGGTCCCAAGGAGAACAGATCAGAAAGACGAGTGTTCTGAACAGAATGTGCCGAGGAACCCATGGAGAAGAGACCAGAAGATCACTGTTCTGTACATTACAGGACAGAACAGAACGCAAAGGCCAAAGAGCATGGCTCTGGTAGGGATAGAATTTTGAGCGGAATCTGACAGGTCTGCTCAGAATGTCAATGTGGAAGACGATGAAATCCTGTGTGCAGAACGATTATGCCAGTTTTTGTTTCAAGTTAAAGGGCATAGTGGGTGGGTTAACGTTGCCGCTCTTCAACCTGCCACATGTCGCTGGGTGACGATGGTGCTCTTCAATCTGCCACTTGTCACTTGAGTGAGAATTCTTAGTCTTCTGGACAAGAAGATTATGCTCTATAATCTTTCAGGGTATAGGATTATATTGATAATCGTTCAAAGTAGAATGTCACCCTATCAACAGAAAAAGGTTCCTATATTTTGTTCTCACGTTTCTATGATCCCATGTTCCAGTGACGTTTCATACTGTTCCCATAATGTTCACATATGTTCTAATATTGTTCCATTATTTTTTTCTCGTTATTCCCATGTTCCTATTGAGTTCCCACGTTGTTCCCACACCAGGCTTTGCAGGGCGGCTTACTAAGCATAATGGGCCAGACTTCAGAGCGAACCAGTACCCACCAATGCACCAGCCACTGGATGCCTTTCAGACACGCAAAGAGACTTGCAATTCATGCTTGGTTGGCATAATTTCAGGTAATTCTGTGCAGGGGGCAGGGGCGGGTATATGAACTTCTCCAGCAACCATGCAGGGGGATGCAGGAGACATCCTATCTTGAGTATTGGTGCCAATATCCCATATAGTGCAACTATGGTCTTAAAAAAAGGGTCCCGTCAGCAAACTTAAGAAACATTGAAAACATCAGATGACATACAAACATCATCTAAAATCATTATAACTTATTAGTAAACTTGGGCTCATCTTTATTTATGTCAATGTCAAATTTAATCTTAATTAATATAAATATCATGGACATGAAAAAGGACATGTTAATTTGTATTTTCATATCCATGTTGATGGATAAAAAAAAGAGGTGAAATAATTTTAAGGATAAAAAATAATTATTAGGAAAGGAATGAGATAATTATAAGGATAAGAGGTAGTTATTAGAAAGGAAGTGAGGTAGATAGGTTTGGAAATATCTTTGAAATTGTTTAGGGATAACCTTACGAAGGATTATGCAAAATCAATAAGGAGACTATGAACAATGATAAAAATTCACCCACATACCAATTTTTTGAAATTGTCATTGCTAAAATATAATGATAAATTCAAAGTAATCGAGGCGCAGACTAATATATCCAATTTTTGTTGGTCCCCTTAAATCTGGTCATCAATTTTAATAGTCTCAACATTCGTTCGGTTTTCAAAATAACTCCATTCATACATAGGAAAAAAGAGGCATCAGATCTATGTAAGTGCTACAAATGGTGAAAGCATGAAACCTTTATTGAGAATATAAATATAAAACCTCATGAGCATTTTGGAATGCCCACAGTTGTTTTTTTTCTCTCATCATACCTGATGGGTACCCATGGATTATCTCTGAAAAAAAAAATGAGAGACAAGCTTCATGCTGCTCAACAGGCTCAGCCTCTGGCCTCAGGGGCATTAGCCCTTGAGCATTAGCCTAATGTGGCTATCTATCATACAGGAGTTTACAAAAAAAAAAACCCCATTTTCTACTCCCCACCATAAAAACCACTTCCTTAATGGCCTTACTTAAGTGTAGGGTAAAGCTTAAGTAAGGGCATTATGGAAATAAGGGCACATGTGTAAGAGAGTTGAGTGCAAGCCCAATTTCAATAATGCTCTTGTGCACAGACAGGCTTCATGTGGCATAAGATTGATGCAACCTTCAAATATCAAGGCTTTATTTAGGGTTTTGTTACACCAAATAATTTTAAGAGGTTTTTACTAAAAGAAAAGAAAACATTCCACATGGCGGCTACATATTCGAACCTAACGGTGTGGTAGAATATCGAACCTGATCAAGAAGGTTAGTAACGTCATGGCCTGTTACTAACCTACCTGAATCCCGAACCTACAGAACCCTATCCACTTCGTCGCTTTCGTCTGAGAGAGAGAGAGAGAGAGAGAGAAAAACACACGAAGACAACTTGGTGCGAGTGCGAAGGAATCGAACACGCATATCGATGGCGATGGCGCAACCCTGTTGTGCATCTTCCTTCTGTGGGCATAATCCTGGAGGTGGTGCCCATCTTGCGAGTTCTCGTGCTAGCCCCTTCGTGGGAGGAAGCTTGGCATTCAAGTCTCACAACAACAGCAGCAGCTTGAGCGAGCGGGGAGAAGAAGAGCGCAGGAGGAGAACGGTAGGACCATTAAGTGTGCAGGCCAAGGGCAGGCGCAGTCCCATTCCTGGAAGAAAGCCGCAACCCATGCCTTCGTTGCCTAAGGTTGACGACGACGGGAACCCCAAGTTTGTGCTCTTCATCAGAACCAAGAATGTATGCTTGCGTTTCCTCTCCTCTTTCTTTTTCTTTCTTTGGCATTGGTTTTGCTCGGTGTTTCTTTCTCTCTGTCTCTGTCTCCTTCTTCCCCTTGTTGTACCTTTTTTTGGCGGAAGTCAATTCTCTTCTTAGGGTTTTCACATGTGTGAATGCAATTTCGCACTCCGATTTACGAGCTCTAAGTAACAGAGAAGAGAATTTGCTAATTGGGTGGGAATTGTTGAGGGCGAGTTGATTCCCCTCGGGCCTGCTGCTATTGTGTTGTTGTTTTCATTGCGACGACCTGTGGATTACAGGTACCAAGGTGGTATCCATTGAGTATAGTGACAGGAGGCACAACAGCAAAAGTGATGGTGGCAGCCATGAGCAATGAGTGGGGCAAGAAGTTTTACCAAGGCACACTTACTCGCAATATTGCAGGAGTTATTTATAAGGTCAGTGCACTGCAGCCAAATCAAATAAATCTGTTGCAGAATGTACACAGATTGCATGCTTGTGTTTTCTCTCCAAAATTGGCTGCATACCAGTGATGTTTGTTGAATACTTTCTGCTGTTTTTTTTCAGATTTCTTGGTTTGATGGTGCTTTGGCCCATGTGTCTTTGATGTGCAACTACAACTACTGAAACTATTCAACCCTAATCAATCTTTCAACTTGAGAGTTATGGGCAGTAGTTCTTCAGCTTGTGTTGCTGCTTCAGATCTGGGACTCTTGACATGCTCTAGTATAGTTCTGGAAATGAAACTTGTCAAGGCACTGTGCTTTTGGTTTTGGAACCTAATTTTAAGCTTCTTTGAAGCTTTACCATGTCAAGTGCTTTGGAAGATCATTGCCTGAAGTGATGTGCCTAATTGCTTTTTTGGGGGGTGGATTTCATGTGCACTACCCTCCCTGTGTTTAGTTCCTTGAGTCCCCTGCTAAAAAGGTTTGTGAGTGGGAATAGGACACCTGACATATTTATGCATCCTTTTTTCTTGCTTAGTAAGATTCTTGTGTTGATGAATGTCTGCAGGATGAAAGGGCAGTGAAGCAAGCAGCATTGAAGCAATATCCAGTGCTCAAGGCAGCCACAGGCTTTGAATATGGCTACAAAATCATGGTGGGTGTCCTGTACAACCTTCATGGAGCACGAAAGTGTGTTGAGTACTATGTTGAGGTTCATGAGAAATAAACAAAATATTCATAGCCTGCAGATGCACTTTGTTTTGGATTGCCATGTCAAGGACCCTAGAAAGCTACAAGGATTCTGGAAAGCTTTGTCCTCTGATTACTGTCTATGCCTTAGTTTATCTATGGGCATAGAGTTCAAAATATGCAATTTAAAGATTCTCTCTTCCATTTCACCTAAATACTTGCAGCTCTATAGATAATTCCCTCTCTGGAGGGCTGGCATTGCAAGCTTAATGTCTGACATAGAGTCATGAAGACATCAAACATGATACTGAGGGTAGTATAGATATTTTGGTTACTAGGTTTGAATTGGTCTTGAGAATATCTTGGGTCACACAAGCTTTTTGAGAGGCATTAGATTTTGTGTTGCAGGACACCAAGAACCCAAAGGCAGCGCTATTTGGCTCTGATGTTATCCAGGTGAGATCTGTTTCTGTATCACTGTTTTTATCTGGAAGGAAGACCAAAGCGAAAATAGTTTTTTTCTTGTCATTTTGATTGAATTCAATGGTCTGCATTGGGGTTGCTTCATCATTGGTACTATCACAATGAGAAACAAGATGATCAAGGAGGTCCATCTCTGCTAGAGTGTAAATCAGCTATCTCTTCAACCTTTGGGCTAGTGCAACCTTGTCACTAGTGCGGACTTCTCAATGGCCATAAGCATGGCAAACTTGCACTTATCTGCCCCTACGTTCTTGCACTCAGGAGGCTGGCCCAGTGAGTTTACTTGGTATCAACTGTATCTATGTGTGATTTGTACTGACCATCACTTATGCTCCTACATCTTTGTAAAACCACTTCTGAGCTCAGAAATTGTAAAATTGCATTTTCCAGGTACCACCTCAGGAGGAACTAAAATCTGTGGTCGACAAAGTCAAAGACTTTTTTGGAAACACAGTGGAAGGAGTGAAGGAATCGTTTGGCAGCTTGTCAAGCCTTCCATCAGGGTCACAAGAGGGTGCTGAGAAGAAAACTGACTCAAAAGGCCCCAAGTGAAGCTCATGCTGCTTTCAAGATCCTTCCAACATCTCAACAACTCAATGTACTATGGTCTGCAATTTGTATTCTAGATTAGAGAATTTTGGAGAGATTTGAACAGGACAGTAGTTGTTTGGAGTCTTGCAAAGTGAGGTTAAAGCATGAGATTTCTAACTCAGTATCAGGTCCAATTTACTTCCAGGAGAAAGACAAGTCACTTCTTTCTCTTCCTTGAGAAGTGACATAGTGTGCTTTTGTGTGGATGTGTGGGAAGCTCAGCATTAGGTGCATGTGCTGCGGTCAGAGAATGTTGAGGTTCAGCTTGCTGGGCCCAATTTCACCTGGATGTAATGAACCTCTGCTAACTTTGCAGCTTGTAAACAGTCAATTGTGGACACACAGGATAGATACATCAGCCATGATCTTCCTTGTACAAGCATTCTAGTTTGTATGAATCCAACTTTGCAATTGCAGTGATAAACCTCATTGAACAATGAGAATGCAGAATGCAAGCATTCAAGATCCTAGTAACAGCAGGGTGAGAACCTGGAAGAGGTAAAATGCTCCAAATGTACAACCCTGTGCTGTTATGCTAACACATTATGCTAATCATTTTAGCAACTATGACCATGCGTTTTAGTAGGGAGGGAGGCAGTTCTGGGTGCATGTGCAATTTCTTTGCATTGAAGTTGTTCTCCTGCTGCTTCTGATTCTGATGGGCAGATTTGCAAGGCATCAATCTACCGAGCAACATGTGTGGCACTGTCCTTTTTATGAATTGAACGTTTTCTAATACATTTGTATGAATCCCTGCCAATCTTTATTGTAGATAAACCACCAATCCAGTAGGGGAAAGATCAATGGCAGATGCAAGAACTAGACCCTGGTGCATATAAATCTTGTTTTACAATTCTCTTTTGCCTTGGATATTTATTTCTTCTGAGGTGCATTCCAGTGTCGGATGGGTATCATATTTTAAAGAGAACAGCTGGGGCTGTATATGTAAAATTTTGAGGGATATGTTACCAGTTGGGTCTGGTAGGGTGAGAAATCTTCAACCTAAATATTTTGCTGGAATTAACATCTTGACTATTGGTGTTAACACTTTGCTAATATCAATAGTTGTGATTTTTAGAACTTGGTGCCAGCCAATGCCAATACTTGTGTGGTATTTCATCTTAATTGAAATGGCATGTTAGATTTCAATATTTTCTTAATTCTAAGAAGAAGAAAAATGAAAAGAAAAACATACATGAAAGTTGAGCAAAAAACTGTACTTTTTGAGTTCCAGTCTCGGTTTTGAAAATGTACTTATCTAGGTTAATATTGAAGGTCATTGACACAAACAACAGCCATCCTCCAACAAGCTTTTCAGAAACAAATAAAAAATAACTCACCCCCTCATCATGCTCCAACAGACTGAGAAGCGAGAAGGAAATATGAAACATTAGATTTTGAAACCCTAAGTTCTCTATTGATATTGGCCAGCACCTGCTGATGAAAGAGGAGTATTGGTCTCAGTAGTCTGGAGAAGGTATTAAAATCCCAACAAAAACTACTCAGGTTCAGGCAATTCTTTCCTTGATGAGTATCAACTGCTAAGAATTAACTCTTGAAAGGAGTACCAGATGTTAAAGGCTAAAAGAACGGAGTGCGCTTGAGAACCACCACTGAAAGTGAAGTGCCCATCCTCAACTTTTATTGCAAAATTCCTGAATTCTGATGAGATTCCAACTCCCCCTCATTATATTTCTTTTTAATGTCTTTTGATTCTTGGAGGTAAGAAGAGCACTCAGCCCCAAATCCATATCCATTACCTTTAATGTCTTGGAGTTCAAGTTTGGGGAGATAGCTGCCAGCCCACATTTTCTTTTGTAAAAAATGTGTAATCAAGATTCTGAAGTTTGAAAATGGGAAAATTTTGACAACAAAAGTATAAAATCACGTTGAAAATCAACTCCTTTTTTCTCTCTGTTTTAGTATATTAAAGAACTAGCAACATACGATTGGCTAACAGTGGCTATTATCAATGAAAAGAGAACAAATTTGTAAGGACCAAACTCAATGAAAAAATTGAAAATTTGGAACTGTCAAGGTTTTCATATCCACATAATCAAAGAACTGGATGTGAGTCTGCTTTGAAAACTTAAGATTTAAAAAACAGCCCAAGAGGGCCAAGACTGGTCTTAACTTGGATATTCAAAAGTCCTTTAGCAAGCATGTCAGGTATCAGCATGGGTATTCTTGGACCACTGTATGGAGTAACAAGGTATCAGAGGAGTATTATTACACCAAGGTTATGCCAGTCTAGTTGGTTTCTGAATAACAGGACCAGTATCAATCTCTATACCAGGGTTCCATTGAGATACTTGCCCAACACTGGTGTATTCCAAGCTACTGGAAGCAGGACTTTAGCCCAAGTATACAACCTGCAAAGGACTTGTTGTACATCTTACCTAGACATATACAGACACTGAAGGAGTTAAGGTTATGAAATCTTTGAAGAAGTATAGTCTCCTAGCTTTCTTATGCCAGATTGAATGTGAATTATTGGAGACTTGAACAACATCAGGGAGAAGATAGGATGCTCTACTTGAAATCCATGATGTGACCTGATTCTATCATGGAAGTAATACTGGACATTTGTTAAGCAACACTGTTGGAATTAATATCCTGAAAGATATCATTTAGCTAGTATTTGCAGATGTACACAAGGTACCAAAACCTTGACACGACAACAAAATGAAAACACTGACAGTACAACATGTGGCAATCCAAATCACAAGCAAAGAATTTTACATGTTTGGCATTTGGTACCTTCAAATGGTCAAATCAAAGGGACAACACAAAAGTCTTATGGTGTCCACTTTGCCCTCAAAAGGATGGACTTCACAAAATCAAAAGTCAATCACAGATAAGGTCACCAATTACACTCAGTTAGACTGTGCCAGGGGAGGCTCCATTATTTCAGTTGAGCTTTCCAGGGTTTCAATTCGAATGATATCTGGTGGAATCTCTTCCAAGTCTATGCCTTGCTCCATGGCATCAAAGTGCCTAAAAAACGATGGTCCTGAAGTTTGCCATGCTGGGTTCAAATCCCCTGGTTGTGCCCTCTTTTGCCTGCAAATTACCAAAACCAAAGACAGTTCAAGTCTTCTCAATAGCGGAGAGATAAAGACCAAGACCAATGATACATGTTCGTTTCTTCACTGTCGAAACCCTAGGACTGTGGTGGAAACCCATATTCAATAAGAGGGGCAAAGAATTAGGGGAAAGAAGCTTTCTCTACCATTCTTGGTCTGCAATCATGGTATCAGTCAAGCCAAAGGAATGCAGTTCATCAGCAGTGTGATGCATTGTCAGACTATACCTGCATCCCAACAACACACCTTCACCATAGGCCCCAGTGGAATTGACCTTCAGGATGGCTCATCTCCCCAATCATCAGGGCTACATGTATAAAGGCTGAAAGGTGCAGCATTCTTCAAGAAAGGCACAGCTCATCAAACAAATCTCTGACTAAAACACTGACATACAGTCTTGCTGTTGCTTATGTGTACAGGGAGAATATGATGGACAAGTGCAGCATCCAGCATAAGATTCTTCTGTGAGGAACAAAAATATGATCACACTTTCTACAGTTGCTACACAATTCCAGTGTCACCATATGGGGTTGTGCACCAGCAATGGAGAAATAGAGAAAGACCCGTATCATAGCAGTCAAATCTACATGAGATAGAAAACCACAAACATACTTATGAATGGAAGAGGGATCACATCAGGACGCACCTTCCACCAGGGCCGAGCTGCATGACAAGCATACCTGTGTTGCCAAAATTATGAAGGCCTTCAAATTGCTCAACAGTCCACTTGTACCAGCGCATCAGAAATACACGCAGAGCAATCCCATGGGACACAATAATGAGATTCATGCTCTTAGAGCACACTTCTGGCTGCTGGAACCGCCCCACATCTATGTCGGCTCTAAGTGTTTCTCTGAATCCTGCACCACTCAGCAGAACCTACCGATGAGAGAAACCGACAACATAAAATCTGCATACTTGCAGCATACAAACAAAATTTTTGCAGGCATGAAATCTCATAGTTCCTGTGGATCCTGATATGAAACTGTCTATCATGGATCACAACAGGGGCTACAGAGGCTAGATTCTTCGATACTAACAATGTCAAGCACAGTGAAGGCATCCATGTAAAATAGGCTCCAAAGCATATCCACTCAGCCAATGCAGAAACCTGAACTTGCCTGTTATCCGATCATAAACGTCAGCCACTGATTCACCATTGGGGAAACGGTAGAAGAAACGACCATAACGAATACGAGCAGCTTTCTGCAATTGCATTCGCTCTCGATTTTGAAAGTTTCCTGCACACTCCATAAACCAAGAAAAATAATAACTCGCAACAGCCTGATAAGACAGTAGAAACATCACAGAAAACAAAACATGTAGCAACAACAAAATGAGAGCCAGAAAAACAAGCCCACCAAAATCTTGCTCACGCAGACGGGGCTCTTCTCGTACACCTGCAATTCGCTCTCGCTCAAAGGCCATGCCGATGCCACGCAGTGTTTGTAGTGTGCGTCTATAAGGTGATACATAGAAGTAAACTTGCCAATCATCTACATCATCATTCTCAATAATCTTCCGAATCTTTTTGCCACATAGCACTGCTTGCTTCCATCCAATTTCTGTGAGAGCAATCTTGGAATCTGGGATGTGTGTGTAAGCTCCCTCATCAATGTTACCTTCACTCTGCCCATGCCGCACTAGGATAATTCTTTGTGGTCTTGGTCGCATTCCTGTACACAAATAAAAAAGAAAAAGAGGTTGCATTACAGGACCACATGCTGATGCATCATAGCTCTCATGGTTGCATCCTGATTGTGAAAGCAAGGATCCACGAGGAGGTCCAGGCATGATGAACTCGGAGAAAAGAGGACAATTCAGTGTGTATTTTAGGGTTAGGCTTAATCTGCACAAGAATCTCAGATTTCTCGCTCCTTCTTAGCATGCATGAATGAAAGACCCTCGGAAGAATAGAAAGTTTGGTGGTCATGTTGTTCAGGGGTTGAAGGTTACGTACCCACCAGTCTGCTTTTGTTGTTGCTGCGCAGAAGAAGCAGACATCAAATTGTCCAGAATAGCGATCCCTTTCTCTGTATTAGTGTTGTCAAGCTCCAGTCTCCAGAAATGCTCAAGCTTCCTGTTGTTGCTAGACTGGCTGCTTCTCCAACGCTGCGTTGGCTTCTCATGGCACTCATGGAGACCTTGATAAAATCCAGAGGCAGCTGCTACGTGTCGCTCCATCGATGACGGAAGAAGAGTTCGTGAACCATGCTTTCTTGGGACATTGAAGGGATCCCAGTTGGGTCGACGAGGAGGAGCAGAAGGTCTTGCGATACTTCTGGAAGGAGAAATCGTTGCCATTGCTACCTCCCCTATCCCCCAGCTACCCCTGACCACCAAATCCAAAGCTCTCGCAAATCCGCAGACACAACAAACAACCTGGCTCCAAAACTCACACCTTCAAAGAACTATGTCTGTCTGTCTGTCTGTATGTGTGACAAACACCCATCTCAGAGCTCAAGAAAACCCAATTGCCACAAAATTCTTGTCATACTTCCAAGACCAAAAACAACAAACTTGGTCTTCTAATGCTTCATACAAAACATGAGAAAAGACCAGCAATTCTCAAAAAACTAGCAAACTTGGTCTTGTGAGCCTTCATACAAAACATGAGAGTGAACTAGCAATTCTCAAAAACTACCAAACTTGGTCTTCTACTACTCCATACAAAAAATATGAGAAAAAACTGGCGATGCTCAAAAACTAGCAAACTTGGTCTTCTAATCCTTCATACAAAACATGAGAGAAAACTAGAAATTCTCAAAAACTAGCATTTAACTTGCTCTTGTCACCTTCGATGCAAAACGTACGAAAAGATCAAAACTTGGTCTTGTAGTCTTGGATACAAAACATGAGAAAAAGGCTCAAAACTAGCAAACTTGGTCTTGTAATCTTTGATTCAAAATACGAGAAAAGCTCACACATCAGTTATAGCATGTGACTGCTGCAACTGGGGAGTCTCTTAAGAATTCTCTGTGTTTTTCTTCCAGTTTTTTACTTTTTTGCACCTTTAAAGTTGCTTGCTGGTGTTCTTTCCTTCCTTTCTCGTTTGTCCAAAAAGTGGGGGATAGGTGTGGGTTTTGAGTGGTCCTCACAGGTTTGAACTTTTTAAGAGCATCAAAGAATTGGTTTGGGAGGTGGGGAATTGCATTCTTTTAAATCATCATCAGAAAATCATCATGAAAAAGTATATCAATTTTTAAAAAATAAATTTGGCTGATGTTTTTGAAGTGGCGATCATTCATAAGAAAATTTAGTGAAATTTGGTGATATTAAATATATCAAAGTAAAAGAAGCTTAAGCACGCTTTCATGTTGTAGGTAGTTGTGCCAATTTTTGGTGCATCTTTAAAATACTTTTTCCTTTTTTGACCTTTTTTTCTGGAAGAACATGGAATTTGTGATAGAATATTCCTTCTTGAAAAAAAACCTTGCCACCAGAAAAATCAATGGGTCACCCTCACCGTGCATGCTTTTCTTTAAAGAATCAAATTAACCAGTAGAATTCACATGTTGAGAATAAGGTTTGGAATCCTGGAAAGGAGGGGGCAAGTGAGTACAGAGGGAGGAAGTGGGGGTTGCAAGTTACAACATGGCCAAAAAAAAGGAAGAAAATTATTAAAATAAAAGTTGCACATTTTCATGTCTTGATACTCTTATATATCTTTTCTTTTATTTTTAATGGCAAATTACAGTGGAAGGTGAAGTAGTAGCAAGGTCTTAAACCTGGGTCCTTAGACCTTTAGAAACAGGACTGGTCTAAGGACCTTGGAAACTTATTATTCAAGTGAAAGAGTAGCAATAAGCAACACACACAACTTAACTTGTTCACAAAATTACAATTCTTCAGGTTCCCTTCAGTTATTTTTTTGGAGGTGAATTTTGACAATTTTGTGAATTTTAAGAAAATGTATATTCTGCTGAAAACTATTTTTTTGGAAAAAGTCTCTCAAAATTTATATTAAAAAAAAAAGACACCAAATGTCCCCACTACAACCTATGACATGAAAGGGTGCTTAAGATTTTTCTGCTTTCATATTTCCAATATTGCAAAATTTGTGAAATTTGGCCAAATATTTTTATGGATGATCATCATTTGAGTAACATCACAAAATTGAAAAAAAGAAACCATTGCTTCCCTTTCTTTAAGTTGTTGCAACACTGATTTTGATTTTCAGGCCTAAATGTTTTTATGCCCACCCAAGTAACATGCACAAGTAATGTTTTCTTTTTCTTCAGGGATAATTTTTTCCACCTGGTGAACAAGGTTTTTGGAAATTTGGAAATTTTTGCAATATAATAATTGGAAGAGAAAAAAATAATGATATGGACAAGTTGTGGTGTGAAACAAAAATAAATATCTATAGTGCTTGGATGTGCAAATAAGAATATTGATTTGATTTCATATCCAAATACACAAGTTCAGGTGTCAAGGTATCATGTCACCATGTGCAAAACCTATCCACAACAACATTGGTCCAAGTTCAAATGTCAACACATTTTCATGTCATTGTATGTGTGTCACCATGGACAAAGTTTTCAATGTTTTCAATTACTAAGATGTTATTGTAGCCAAAGATGACATGACTACAATTAGCCTCTTACCAACATTGATCTAAAGGTTTAAATTCTGTTTTGAAAAAAAGAAAGTTGCTTGGTAAAGAGTTGTTTCAAACATCCCACAAAATAAGTTAGCAATTTACAGCACGTTTAACTACCCATTGCCATTAAGTGATTCAAATGTGCATGGTTTGCCATTGATTTTTCATTAAAAAGCCTTTAAATCAACATATTTGCAAATCATTCAACTAATGATGTTTTTCAAATACGTTGTATCTTGGAGCAATGGCACATTTTCTGTCCAACTTATCTTCTTGTCCCATCGTATAACTTGATTGTATTTGATTTTTTGACATTTAGGAGATCATTGGGTAGGAAGGTATGGATTTGGAAAGTGGTGTTGGAAGTGCTTCTAGGGCATTGGACAAAGTTATTAGTTTGCTAGTCATCATGACCAAACTTGTATCCATGTGAGAACACAAGCATCAAAAGGACTTGGTGAAGTTGCAAACCAACTTAGTGTCTATAACCACGGCGTTGACAACCATAAAGACAAAGGGGCTAGCATGATAAATCTAGAAATGTATGAGGTTGTGTAAAGGGGTGGGAATGGTGCAAGGACAGTGTTAAAGCTCCAATTGCAAAATAAGGAAAATGAGCTCGCACATTTTGAAACATTGAAAGAATTGATGCATAAGCATAAAATGAAAACAAAGGATAGGCAATTACAAACATATGTTGCACGACAAAAAATGTAGAAAGAAGTTGTTGAAGTCAAGGAAAAAGATGTCAAATTGACCCAAAAACTGACAAAACTGAAAAGTTAGTATCAATAAATGTCCATTGAGCTTCAGTGGACACAAAAGATGTTAGAGAAGATCAAGTTGAGTAAGGAGAGTAAGTAGAAGGCTTGGGATGAAACAACCAAAGCCTTGGAATTATAGGCTGTATGTTTGAAAGAAAAACATGTTAAACTAATGTAGGAATTTGGCCTGGAAAATCTTTTTAATTTTTCAAGAAGAAAGGAGAAGTGCTAGCAAAGAAAAACATGAACATAGACCAATTTCAAAATGAGTATGTAGAAACCAAAAGACACAAGCTGGTTGGCAACTTCAACACACCAATAATGCTAACACCATGCTTAACGAAAATCAAAAGGTTCAAGGTTGCTCATTTGAATGATATCCAACATATTTTCATGGAATTGGAATACATGGTGCCCACATTCCCAAACCCTAAGAGCTATTATGCAATGTGCCAACTATAGACTAGCAATAAAGTGGAAATTGCGCCAAGTTTAATGATTGGTGTTCACATTATTGAACATGAATTCTTCATGATGTGGTGACAGAAGATTTAAAATTTCAAGAATACTTATATTATACAACCTAGTATGTGGGTATTTCATCTATGACTTGCAAAGTTATGGATGATTAAAGAATGAAATGGGCTATGCAAGCGTGTATGCTTTATGTTACCATTGCAAGATGGAGATAAGTTACACTTAAAACAAGAATTGAAGGTAGACTTTGTAACTTGGTGTTCCAACTTTTGCCATGGAACTTCCAACCATAGGAATGCAAACTATGTTGGAAAATGCCCATGAATGATAGAAGTGATAGAAAGGGGTATTCAAAACGTGTAAGCAATTGGGGAATTTGGGAAAATTGAGGATTACCACATTCAACAACATCAAACAAAGAGCCACTTATGATGGAACACATAACACGCACTTTGGTAAGGAGCTTTCCACTTCGATAGTTGCCATTTCACTCATGCAACACAAGGTGAAATTTTTTAAAAAGCCTAAGATCACCTTATGAGTACATTAACATTTATGATATAATATTAATAGATTCTAGTGGCCATCCAATACTAAACTTGTAGTATGGCAATGATTTGAGGTACTAATTTTGGTTTATCAACATCCATTTGGGAATAAATAACCTCAAAAGAATTGGAAAATAAAATAATTTTGATTAAAAATTGTGAAAACTACAAGGTATGTGATAGCTATCACAAAGGTTTGTGACCATTCAACAAGTTGAATTGAGTCCCAAAATTATATTTAAATTCAAAATTAATTAAGTAAATATTATAAGATTGGACTCCACCTTCAAAGCTACAATTGAAATTTAACACCAATTGCAAATGTAATATGACAATCTAAAATTCAAACACCCATAAAAATTTCACCTTCCTTCCCAAGGTATATGACAATGGTTGGTGTTGAACAACACAAACCCCACACACCTCAAAAAAGAAAATGAATCCAGGTTGAAAGGTTTATTTTTAATCAATAGGCATCAACAAATATTATCACCAAATCAAATTCAGTTGTCAAATCAATGGTGGAGATTAATCCACCATCCATCAAATGACCAAGATCCAAAAACGTATGGTGATTGAAAGAAATCTAATTGCCACATGATTGGTGACGGAAGGCTTATGGTCATGTTGGCAATTGAAAGTTTTTCGTTGCCACATGAATGGTGACCAAAAACATTTATCATTAAAGGATGGCTACTGAATTTTGGTCATTGCATGATAACAATAAAAAAAAAATCATCGTTATAAGGTTGACAATCAAAACTTATTTTAATCATTGTAAGATTAGCAACCAAAAGACATTTCAATTGTCACATGATTTATGATGACTAAAATGAGTGTAGTTTTGGTCACATGTAAACCAGCCTCAGGTAACCCAAGAATATCTTTGATCTATGTTGACCTAATCTAACCCTATATTGACGCGACACAAAGGTGGATCTATGTCCAAATGTGTCTATCACGTTGTGACCGACACCTAAATGTGATGACAACCCTAATTTATAGTGTTCTTCAAGATCATCCATAAGAACATTTAATCATGTTTTGTTTATAGACTCTATATATGGAGATATAAATTTGTTAAAATATTTTCATATTTTGATTACAAGTCCTAAAACCCATTGTAAGATTTTTATTTTTTATTTTTGTACCGTGGTACCTCTGGTAGATACCTACTAGGTATCACCAGAGAAAAAATGACATGAGGCATTTCAGAAAATGGAATGCTTGCAAGTGCAGGTGTTTCATTTCCTAAAATGCCCCCACAAGTTCTTATGTTCAATAAGCATTCCTCCAAACATTGAAAATCTTGTCCAAGGTTTTCACAATAAGTAGGGGAACAAGGACCCCTGAGAATATTGAAAAAACACACTACAGATTTGCACATGAGCCCTAGCCAGTTGAGACGGTCAACGGGTTTTTAAAAATTGTGTGGATATTCACAATGGATTGACATAAGAAAAAACCAATGATATAAGTCCCCAAACTCGACCAAAGTGAACCAGCCCCCATGACTGCACTCGGTGGCCATTCTGTCCATAGGATGGGTTGCTTTTTTTCATCTGGCTCCTGACGCTCTGTTAACCGACATAATATTACAATCAACTCTTTTGGGTTGTTGACCTTTGATATATTTTATTTTTCTTGGTTTTTTTTCTCAACCCCTTGTCACTAGAAAGGAGAAGGACCAAACAACAACCAGACCCTTCTGTTGTACTCACTCTGATAGAGTGAACATGGGCAATCGCATATCAAAGAAATAGCATAGCAACATCACTGGTCTAAATCCAAATGAGAGATTCATTACTGGAGCAAAATAATCTCGCCTGAACCTCTGCAGATACGGCTCCTACACAAAACCTCAAGGACCAAAGCTCATAGTTCAGATTTCACAAAAATCCTCAACAACACAAGCTTCCACTTTTCCAGTACGTTCATCAATAGTCTAACAACAACTCAATTAACGATTAAGCTCCAAAAATAGACCACTCGAGCTATCTATCTATACACTTTCCAAACTTCACCGGTCTACAGCACCGATCCTTACTTTCGACCTGACTCTTACCAGATTCAGGAGCTAGCCATCCCTTAGTTACTAATGCAGCGGAAGAAACCAACAACTAGCAATCTTTTAAACTCCTCTGCATTCTCCAAAAATCTCCTACTTCTTCTCTGTTGATCTTTGTACTTGCAAGCAAACAGATCTACTCATCGACTATACATTTTCTGAACTGCCTAGCACGATCTGCCTCCGCCAAAACTCTCAAGACCTAGACCTCCTTTCCAGCTCCACTTCGAGCTTCCCAGATCTACCTTTCAACGTTTAGCCTCCTCCTCTTTGAATTGCCAGCTCCCGCGCCGTCCTGCATTCCAACCGCCTCAAACCATAAATGCTAGCACCTCCTTTGCCATAATTCTGTGCCGTCTTCCTCAAGTGTGGTGAGCTTCCATGACCAAACCAGAGCAGCCGCCATGCATTGTTGCAGTAATGAGACGTAATGCGCAGCCAACTTAGTGATGGTGCAAAAATCAGGATCAGAATCAGCATAGCTCCATTGTTCGGTCACCCCATGTTCAGTTACATATGTCACCCCTCCGTTCCTCAGAAAGCTAAGTCCCTCAGCTCTTCTGACCTTGTGGAGTGTGATAAACTTGAAGATCCCTCCGTGGTTTTTCCCACTGATTCCCATCAGCGTCCTGAACAATGCATGCCCGGCTCCCTTCTTCGAAATCAAGATTTCCAATCCCGTCAGTATGTGTAACAAACAGGTATGGACCTTCCCAGCTTGTAGTCAACACCTTCTTCTTCTCGGGTTTTTTCATCTTAACCATCGTTTCACTAGCAACCATACCTTCAAAGGCCTGTTTCCCTTTTCTGGTAGCATAGGCCCTTTTCTGTTTTTATTGTGCCTATGCTACATTAAGTAGAACACTCTCATGAATGCTGGTAATCAACTTCACCTTCTGCATGAACTGTTCTGCAATAGTCTCCACATCAACAGTGTCATCAACTTCGGCAGTCAATGAGTGTAAATAGTTGTCAGCCCTCAAGCGTGGTGTACGCCTAGTCAAAATCATGAAAGGAGAGAACTTTGTGCTGGACTGAATTCCGCATCTGTATCCAAACATAACCTTTGCCAGTTGCTCATCCCAGCAATTGGCATTGTCGGGTACTACAAACAGTACCGTTATGCCATGTTTGATCGTCTTGATCAGACGTTCAGCCATACCATTACACTGCGGTCATTGAGGCGCAGTGTGTTGATGATGAATCCCATAGTCTTTGCACATGGCGTTAAACTTTGTTGCCCACTCTCTTCCATTGTCGGTCAACACAAATTTGGGTACCCCGTACTTGCAGATCACATCATCCTCCAGAAACCTGGCTGCTGTCTTGGCTCCATGATCAGCTACAGCTTTTGCCTCACACCACTTCAAATAGTGGTCAATAGCTACTAGGACGTATTTGTTGCCTGACTTGGTCTCAGGCAGTGGCCCTGTAGTATCCATAACCACTCTATAAAACAGGTCACAAACAGGTATGCTCTTCAACTCTTCATCTTCAGAGCGTATACTCCCCATCCTCTTCACCATCTGACATTGTTGGCACACCCTCACTACAGCTTTGACATCCTTAGTTCGGTTATGCCAAAAATACCTTCTACACATTTCAGCTAGAGTCCGTTCTTCTCCAAAGTGCCCTAGGTCCTCATGCATCTGGACTACTAGTCCCATGCGATCCGCTGGTCTTGGCACCAACAGCCCTTTGAAGTATAGTGACTGCCCTTGCCAGTGATAATTGAGTATCCTCTTCCTTGCCCTTTTTGATTCCAGAGGATCAACAGTAGCAGGCAACGCTCCTCCTTGCAGCAATTCCATGCAGCTAACATCTTCCCATATGTCACTGCTCCTTGAGTCTGTTCCACACTCCTCCTCCTCATCAAGATCTACGGATTGAAAATCATGTTCACCCGCTTCCAATAGCCGCTGAGCTGCCAAGACCAGCTCTAGTTGTTGTTGCTTGTCACAGTAATGAGGTCTTTTCCTCTGTAGAACCATCCTAGCAGTACTGTTCTGCGTAGTCTCATCCCCCTTTTTGTCTCCAGCCTCACACGGAACGAGCTCCTGGGGCTGATTGTCTTTAAATACAACATCAATCACATACAGATGGTGGTCACTGAGGCGCATAGAGTGGTTGATCCCAAAACAGCAGGTATGATGTTGTACTGACTCCCTGTCCTTTCTTCTGATTCCGAGCCATTCCATTTCTGTGCCAGTCTGAACAAAGAGGAGCTTCCCTTCTTCCAGGTGTGTGTCAGTCTGCGCATTCCCAATGTCTTGGATTTCTTCACAAAAATCATCATCCTCCATGGCTGGTCCAACTGGATTTCTACTCAAGGCATCAACGTTAGTGTGTCTGAGGCCTGGTCGGTGCACAATCTTAAAGCTAAAGTCCTGCAACATGTCAATCCATCTGCCTCGCCTGCCATGTGCGTCAGACACAGTTGCCAACCACTCTAGTGGTTTGTGATCAGTGCGCAAAACAAAGTGATTCCTATACAAGTATTGCTTAAAGTGCATGATGCCCCATATGAGTGCATAGCACTCTCCCTCCATGGGATGGAATTTCTTTTGTGCCTCCGTTAGACTCTTGCTGGCATAGGCTACCACCTTCTCCAATTTCCCTCCTCTCTGGGATAAAATGGCTCTGACCCCCTTGGGTGACCAATCAACATCCAGACAAAATGATCTCTTGAATTCAGGTCGTATGAGGATGGGTGCCTCAACCAGCGCTGTCCTTAATGCTTGGAATGCCTGCTGACAGCCCGTATCCCACACAAAATCAACATCCTTTCTGGTCAACTCGAATAGTGGAGCTGCCAGTCGCGCATAACTTCTGATATACTTCCGGTAATACCCTGTCAACCCTAAAAACGATTTGATGTTAATGACCATCCTCGGTTGGGGAAAATGTAGAATTGCCTCAATCTTACCAGGATCTGGTTTGGTGCCACTCTCATTAACAACATGGCCCAGGAATGTAATACTTTTTGCAGCAAAAAAACACTTGTTCGGGTTTAGTTTGAGATTCACTTCCCTGAGTTTGAACAGAACCATATCCAGATGTTGAAGATGCTCTACCCAACTTCTGCTGTGGACGTTGAGGTCATCCACGAACACCTTCAGGAATTTGCTACCCAAATCCTTAAAGACCTCTGACATAGTTCTAGTGAACGTGCTTGTCACATTCTTCAGACCAAATGGCATGACCGTCCAGTCATACAATCCGGTCTTGGTGATCAAAGTAGTCTTCTTCACATCTTCTGGAGCCATTCGAATCTGCCAGAAGCCAGACTGCAAATCTAGAGTAGTAAACCATGTTGAGCTCCCTAGCTGATCAATCACATCTTCCACGAGTGGCATCGGAAATGAGTCACGTCGTGTTTGTGCGTTGAGTGGTCAGTAGTCCCCACAAAAACGCCTGCTCCCATCCTTTTTTACTGGTAAAATAACTCGACAGGCATATTCGGAACTGCTGGGCCTCATCTTGCCCAATTCTACCAAGACGTCGATTTGCTTCTTCACTTCGGCCTCTTCCCAATAGGATAGTCTACCAGGAGATGCTCTGCAAGGCGGAAACCCTTGCGTATCCACAAAATGTTCCCCAACGGTATAGCAACCCAACTCACCCTTGTTCCAAGCAAAAACATCCTGGTATCGTTCCAGAATCTTCCAGAGTTGTTGTTGTTCTCCCTCATCCAAACTGCTATCTATCCTAATTCGTTGACAGATCTCCCTCCATCTAGTGCCCATTTCGTCATGGCTAGATGACCTCAATAGCTCAGTGGTACTGCAACTAAAGTCGCCATCCTTCATCTGGACAGCTTGCAGCAGCGTCAGAATTGATGAAGTGTCCCTTAGGCCGGGTTGCTGTAGCATAAGTGTCATAGCAACATCAGGCGTGCTTTCACACATGGCTCGTCTGCTTTGCTCTGCATTAGCCACCCATCTCAGCCAATCCGCGTAATCATCTGCATCCATGACTTCTTCATTCATGAAGCCATCAGCCTGCTCCTGTAATATCAGTTGCAGAATCTCTGGCGGCCCCTTTGATGTCACTAGCTTCTCCAATTCATTATCTCCAAATTCATCCTCATGATTAATTTGCCTCAATGGATTGGACACCGACTCACCATGCTCACTACCATCAGTACCCGTATCAAAATTTGAGGTGGTCGCAACATCATCCTTGATCACAATCGCGCGATCCTGATCTGTCTCCCAGTCAGGATTATCACTGGTGGATGTGCTCTGCCAGATAATCGCAGACTCTCGCATCAGAGTCTCTGAATT
>Ga0209611_10001751_pt1 | contig 37604 bp, 26 predicted proteins | sample S1TSphgellanicum_3_FD_187693 | JGI IMG/M metagenome (GOLD analysis project Ga0209611, IMG submission 187693) | Host-associated microbial communities from peat moss isolated from Minnesota, USA - S1T2_Fc - Sphagnum magellanicum MG (SPAdes) (version 2) | ecosystem: Host-associated > Plants > Peat...
CCTGCTATGATGTAACTTGAATTACCTACTTATATAGGTTTCGCAGAAAACCAGCTATCCTAGTCAGTATTGTCTTTCACTAACTTACCACAGTTCTTCGGATATCTTTACAACGATAACCCGTTCGGGCTTTTATAACCCTGACTGTAGTAAGATCACTAGGCTTCGGGTCTAATTTTAGATACTAATTCATTATTTCATAATTGGTTTATCTAGGCATTGCTGCTCGCATCTAATATTAACTTGCTGACCCATTATGCGAAAGGTACACTCTTACTAGTTGTTTAAACTATACTCGAGCTGCTTATAAAACTACTATTTCAAACCTTTCCTTCACAGTACTATACGCTGTCGCTTATATATTATATTTAGCCTTAGAGGAAGGTTCCCCTTTATATTCAAACAGGTTTTACCCGTTTTACTTATTTAATGTATCAGTGAATTAAACATAATTTGTTGAAAATATAGTCAATCCCTGTAATGTTAATCTTAATAATTATTTTATTACAATATATCATTGATAACTACATAGATGGTTTATGCCACCGATAAGTTAGTAATAATATATACTGATATTTATATAGGCTTTTCTACTTTAGTTCTCACTAATCATAGAATCTCGTTTGATTTCTTTTCCTGAAGTTACTAAGATATTTCAATTCACTTCGTTTATTATTGAATTTCTCTAAGAGTTCATGTGTCTACTTAATTTCTAAGCTGGTTTAGGGCCTGCAGAGCGCGTAATCCCCTATTAAACAATCTATTAGATATTTTGTTTAATAAGGAGGCTAATTTACACAGACACAAAATAAATATACTCTCTTTAATATATAGCCAGGTATCCCTAATAGTTTCTTTATATACTTTCTTACACTATAAATAGTGTAAATGTTATTATTAGATATGTAATAACATTTCTTATATTAATTTTACTCGTTATAAGAAACATTACTAACAATTATTTCTATTGTACTTAAAATACTTGTCGGATTATTATGATTCGAACATAACAATTCCTCAACCCAAATGAGGCGCCTAACCAACCTGGCTCTAATCCGTGTAGTATTTAAACTATTTTTGTATTTTTAGGGTATTGTAATCTACTTTTTACTTCTTTTAATATAGATAAAGTTTAGTAAAAGCTGAAGTCTTATGGTAAAAACAAAAGTCTAGTAATAAAAAGAGAAGAAAAAAAATACAGAGAATATCCGATTTGAACGGATGTGATCTATTAAACCAAATAAGTTTCAAGCTTATCGCCTTAAACCGCTCGGCCAATTCTCTTTAAAGTAGTGTATATGTATTAATATTAAAAATGCTAAATATATTAATAAGTAAAAATCATAAGTAAAAGAAAGAAGTAAGTAAGGGTAATCGTTATAGTAGCTTAATGTATAGCTAAAAAAAATAATAACTTTTATCTTAAATAATACTTTACCGCCTGATTCCTCAGAGAATTGAACTCTGGACCTATCCTTATCAAGAATATGCTTTACCAATTAAGCTAAGGAACCTTTGTAAAAAGCAATAAATAGCATAATCTATAATAAATATCTTTGTTTATAATAACATAACCTAATATAATAAATATCGTAGCATAATAACCTGATATAATGTATATGTTATTATAACATAATTAAAATAATAAATTAAATAACAAGAGCACTCAGATTTGAACTGAGAACGTAAAGTTTGAAGCTTCATGTTTTACCGTTAAACTATGCTCTTTTATAATATATTGTGCACGATTATATATTTGTGTGGCTGCTTCTGCGGAGCAAGAGCAGACGTTATAAAAATTAGAATACATATTTTGTTTTTATATTATACAATAAAAAACGGAAGAGAGATGATTCGAACATCCAGGTGCGTAGCACAATATTTAGCAAATATCTTGTTTTACCAATAACAACTTTTCCTTAGTAAATATATACGACCAGTCGAACTTGAATCGACATAACCTGTTTGGAAGACAAGTGTTCTACCATTAAACTATGGTCGTTTAGATGTATAAACTAAATGTTCGACATATATTGTTTTTTCGTTTTTAACTTATTGTTGTATGCTATTTTGAGTACGATGTACGTCCAAAGTACACTGTATATAGACACGGGTCAGGCCGGGTTCGAACCGACACCTACTTCCATGACAAGGAAGGTATCTACCAATTAATAACTGACCCTTAATTACGATCAGTCGAACTCGAATCGACATAACCTGTTTGGAAGACAAGTGTTCTACCATTAAACTATGATCGTTTAATTATTGCTGTTTTGTTTGATAACTCTTGTAAGCACAAATAGTAAAAGCAGCAAAACTGTTTAAGACCTATGGGATTCGAACCCATATGACAAAGATTAAAAGACTCGTATTTTACCATTAAACTAAGGTCTCTTATTAATATAATACTACTACTTTAATAGCAGTATTAGTATTTAAATCCCTTGCTTTGCATCAGGATAAAAAAAAATAATGCTTAAACTAAGAACCTCAATAGTATACTGATATGAATAAAAATAATCACACTACATCAACAAAATGTCAGTACAGAATACTTGCTTCTAAACCTAAGTGGTGATTGTCAGTACTGTGATATGCTAGTACACGTCACAGTCCTACAGCTATGAAAGCTGTCCCGATCATAACATGAATACCATGAAAACCTGTAGCAAGATAAAAACATGACCCAAATGCACCATCACTTATTGTGAAAGAAGAAACAGCGTATTCTACACCTTGGAAACCTGTAAATGTTACGGCTAATAGTACAGTAGCAACTAGTCCATATAAGGCTCCACTTCTATTTCCCTGTATTAAAGAATGATGAGCGTATGTAACTGTAACACCTGATGATAGTAATATTACTGTGTTTAGTAAAGGTAATTCAAAAGGGTTTAGAGCGTCTATACCCATAGGAGGTCACTGAGCCCCTAATTCGACTGTAGGAGATAAAGCACTGTGAAAAAATGCTCAAAAGATACTTAAAAAGAATAATGCTTCTGATATTATAAATAGAGCTACACCCATGTTTAACCCTCTTTGCACAGCTAGCGTGTGGTTTCCTAAATATGTACCTTCACTTATAACATCTCTTCATCATAATGACATAGATGAAATAAGAGATACGAAGGCTAACGCTAAGAAGTTTTCAGCATTAGAAAAACCATGCATTGTTAATACTCCACATGTAGTTAAAGTTAACAAACTTAAAGACGAGAATATAGGTCAAGGAGAAGGGGATACTAAATGGAAGGGGTGACCTTGAAAATTACTTCTAGTTAAATTTGTCATATTCATTTTCTTATTATTATAATTTATTTTTGTTAAAGTTTATATTGTGAATCTCTTATAGTGTAATTGTTTTGTAATGTAATTGTTTTTATTGTAAACATAAAAAAAGCCTAGTTAGTCTCTAGTACTAATAGTTTTTTGTATATAATACAATTTAGATAAGGAATAGGTGACTTGAACACCTAGCCTACCGTGTGTAAAACGGTTGCTCTACCATTAAGCTAATCCCTTTTAGTTTTAAAGTTAAATATTTTTTTATTAAATAAAGTTGATAAAGTTAAATCTAAAAAAAAAGGAGTTTATTATTCCTTTTTTATTTTTTTTGTTTTATTGTAATTACTATAGCACCTACCATAGCTAATAGCAGTATAATAGAAGTTAGTATTAATCATATACTGTAGTTTGTATACATAATATTACCTATACTTGTTATATGGCTAGTTTCCGATAAATTACCATCTCATAATTTACTTGTAACAAAAAATATTGCACCATTGTTCTCCTGATTAACACCAGTTAATTTAAAAAAATATTCAGTATAATTATCCAGAGATGCAGAACTGTTAGATCCGGCTATACCATAAGGCAATATTTGATATACAGTAACACTGAAAGCTATTATTATTAATATAGCTAAAGGTATACTATTACTAGCATTACTTAGCAATTCACTTATTCTAACATTTATTAACATTAAAATAAAAAGGAATAAAATAGATATAGCACCTACATAAACTAATAAATAAGATAAACCTATGAAACTAAGACCTAATACCATAAGATAGGAAGATATACCAATAAAAAGGCTAATTAAAAATAAAACAGAAACGATAGGATTTTTACTTGTAATAACTAGTATTCCAGATAAAATAGAAATTAATGAAAATAAATCTAAAGCTTCTATTTTATATCCATTAGTGTATGATTCAACTAAAACGTACAAACTGTTCATGAAGATATATATAACGGGATTTAACCTGTAAAATTCAGAGAAGCACAGTTATTATATTAATAGTCTAACTTTTAACATTATTTAGCTAAAATTTAACATCAATACTAAAAATACCCCTCCGCTAATTAACCAATATTATTAGTCTAGATTTTCGAGTTTGTAAATATGATTGTACTATACAGTCAACTAAGAGTATATACTATAAAGTACTTGTTATATACGACTAGCTAGCCAGTATATAAAACTTTATTACAAATAATTCTATATTAGGCAGTGTTCTTTATGCTATTGTTATTTATACTCTCGTTTTATTACGTTTGCTTCGAACCCAAAGGATAAAGCAAAAACAAAAACAAGAAGCATAAAATAAGAGCAAGAAACATGAAGAGTAGTCAATGCATACTCAACAGCCCTTAATATGAATTGAACATATATCAGAATATTAACAGTATTCTGCTCTACCGTTGAGCTATAAGAGCTTACTAAACTTATATTTTTAACTATATAAACTAGGGTTCGCAATAAGTGGACTTCGCCTACTTCTGCGGAGCAAGAGCATACAGCAATACATATATAGTTAAGAAGAAAAGGAATTGAACCTTCGACAGCATGTTGCTACTGAGTTTACAGCTCAACCCGCCATACCAACAGACGGAACCTTCCTTTATATATATATGTGTATATATATATAATATATGTATTGTTTACAATAATAAATCCCGTGCAACTTCCACTACACGAACCGTATTTCGACTTAACACCAATCAAAGTCACGCATACGAAGACTTGCCATAAATACAACTAGAACTGCTTAACTAGAGTAAATAAAAATAACAAGCCAAACTTATTGCACATACTTCTTTCGGCGCCTGACGAGTAGTTAGTACCTATCTGAGATTAGATCCACCGTGACATGGTGATTCACGATTACTAGTAATTCCTTATTCATGTAGTCGAATTTCAGACTACAATCCTTGTTATATCCTATTTTAATTAGATTAGCTCAAATTCACATTTTCGCATCATTTTGTATAGGTATATGTGGCACGTCTATCGCCCACAATATTAAGGCCATGATGACTTGTCTTGGTCCCTGTTATCATATCCAATATAATGGTGAACTGCTTTATTCATTTTACAATTAGAGGTTAACCTTTTTTCTTTATACCTCGTAAGAAGTAACAGAAAAATAAGAGTAATCAATTATATAAAAAGCAAATAAAGCAAGGGCTTCCGTTAATTTAAAGGACTTAACCAATATCTCACGACATTAACTGAAGACAGCCGTGCAACACTTGTAATATCTCATCGAGATAATATTCAAATTGTGGTAAGGTTTTTCGCGTGCTTACGAATTAAATAACATACTTCACTACTGGTTTCAGAAACGGTCTAATGATTTCAGTTCCTGCGTTGCCACATTACTCTTGAGGTGAAATGCTTACACTTTCATTTATAGACTAAATATAACAATAAAAACTAAATAAACCATTTTCTCATGCAAAGCAAGAGGAAAAAAATCTACAGCTAAATAAATCTAATCTATGGCATTCATAATTCTCTGCTTGGACTACTAGGGTATCTAATCCTGTTCGTGACCCGAGCCTTCGTCCCTCAACGTCAGTTATTAGATAAAAGGTTGCTTTCGCCGCTACCAGTCGTTATGGTATCAACAAATTTCAACTCTACTCCATAAATACTCACCTCCTCATATATAACTCTAGTAAAAACATATCTTATTTAAGATTAATTTTACCGTCTAGGTACCCTTTAAACCTACTAAAGATGAATAACACTAGTCTTCTACGTATTACCGCGACTGCTGGCACGTAATTTGGTCAAGACATATAGATATAAAATTGTCATAATCAGTTTTATTCTAGAACTTTACTCGACAAAGTCGCTACTATGCCGTCTGCCTGAATAAAAGTACTCAGTTAAGTAACTAGAAGATTTTTTATCTAGTTAACAGGCCGCAAATTATCTAAACAACGATTATTTATCTGACAAAGTCAAAAAAACAATAATTGTTTATCAAAACCAAACATAGCTAACCGAAGTTATACATTCCCCCAAATTGCTGGTTCAGCCGTTAGGCCATTGACCAATATTCCCCACTGCTGTACTATACGTATTGGGGTTTTTTCAGACCCAATGTGATCGATCGACCTCTCAGCCTCGACTACGGAATTTCAAGCTAGTTAAGCCATTACCTTAACTACTACCTATCCGGAATATTTATTGTCCTCGCAAAGCGGAACGTGTTCCTTTTACTTGTCTACGCCTTATATAAGAAAAATAAAAATAATATAAAAAAAAGTGAGTAATAAATTAACACTTAAAAGTGGATTTGTTTTTCACTTCTTTTTTTTTCTTTGTTTTTATCGCACATATATTTAACGTATACTTCATATGGTATTTATAAACCTTACTCCACGGCAGCCAAAATATATACTCACCTGTACACCACTTCTAATAAAATAAATGGTGCTTCTTAAGTCATTAAAGTCAAAAGAAATACCGTTTATTAAATTAGACGTACGATTAGCATGTGTCAAGCATTTGGACAGCGTTCATTCAGAGCCATCATCAAACTCAATTTATATAAAAATATGGCATATCTAACTTTTTATCATTAAACACACCATTACTACCTATTAATTATAAAAATATAATATATATTTTATTATTTTTCATCTCTTGCTTTTTGCTCCGCACATGAGATAAAAATCTTATCTAAGATTCGAACTTAGATGAGAATATCAGAAGTATTCTGCTCTACCATTGAGCTAATAAGACTTATATAATATGCTTAAGACTTTTTTTTTTGTCATTAGCATATTATATAAACATATATTTAACTTATGCTAGATTTCGTAATAACTAAACAATACTTTAGTGTAAAGGTTTTTGTGTAGCTTTGGTGGAATCAAGAGCATAGGTTAAATGCAAACTGAATATTTAAACTAACAGAAAGCTATGTAAAGTATTAAAATTTACTACCTTTTGAGTTATAAGTACTTAAATCAACTAAACTATTTTCAAGTAAACTAATTAAAGGCACTATAATTAAGTAATGTGAAAAGTAAAGAACAGTACTTACTTGTCCAAATTCTGTGAATGGTGATTCAACGTGTTTAGCCCCAAGTTGCATTAATATTAAAAAGTTAGCTACAAAAACATAGAAAACTATTTTACTTAAAGGTCTAAACTGTATACCTCTGCTTCTACTTAAATCAGTGTATGGCATAGCTAATAGCATTAAAATAGCGCTAAGCATGGCAATAACTCCTAATAATTTATTAGGTATAGATCTCAATATAGCATAGAAAGGTAAAAGATATCACTCAGGCACTATAGAAGGAGGTGTTTGCATAGGATTAGCCATAATATAGTTATCACTATCCCCTAATACATTAGGCATGAAAAATACAAATGTACTTAAAACTATTATAAATAAAAATATAGTTATTAAATCTTTGAAAAGGAAGTATGGAGCCATAGGTAATCTGTCGTAATTACCGGAAACACCTAAAGGATTACCTGACCCTGCGCTATCGTGTAAGGCAATTAAATGCATTAATGCTACAGCCGCTAATACAAAAGGTAATACAAAATGTAAAGCGAAAAATCTATTTAAAGTAGCGTTATTAACACTGAAACCTCCTCAAATAAACTCAACAAGATCTTGTCCAATTCAAGGTATAGCACTCATCATGTTAGTAATAACTGTGGCACCTCATAAAGACATTTGACCGTATGGTAAAACATAACCTAGGAAAGCTGTAACTATCATTAGTAAGAATATAATTGTACCTAATGTTCAAACTAATACTCTAGGAGCTCTATAAGATCCATAGTATAAACCTCTACCTATGTGTAAATACACTATAAAGAAGAAGGCTGAAGCTGTGTTACTGTGTAGGTAACGTATTAATCATCCGTTATTTACATCACGCATGATATGTTCTATAGAGTTAAACGCTTCTAGCACACTAGGGTTATAATGCATAGCTAAAGTTACACCTGTAACTATTTGTATAACTAAACAAACAGCTAGTAAAGAACCGAAATTTCATAAATAACTTATGTTAGAAGGTTGTGGTGAATCAATTACGTAGGAATTAACTAATTTTAATAAGGGATGACTTTTAAAAATTCTCATTTGTTGTTTTTTTAGTATTATTGTTGTTTTTTTTTTTAGATGTTAAAAGGAAAATGAATTTAAATTACACTGTATTAGTTAAAAGTTCTCTACTAGTTTAATTAAACTAAATACCTTTATAATATTTATTAGCATTAATATTTAAAGTAATAATAGTTTAAGTATTAATGTTAGTAATATCTTTATATTGTTTTATTTTTTTCTTATGTAATACAAAAAAAATATCTTGATAAACAATATAAAATTGATAGGGCTATATTATATTCATAATATTTAATGATCTTATACTTGTTATATACCATATTACTAACAATTTATTATAGATGTCTAATATTAAATATTCAGGTTTTTAACACCATGAACAAAGGGTTCAAGGTTTTTATAAAACAGCCTGAACATTGCTTATTTTTTTTTTATAATTAATTTAATTGTAACTAGGCATACTAAATTAGAAAAAAATACAGATTTTTGTTATTATTAAAGATTTGAACTTAAATGTAGATATTTTAGGTAAAAAATCTTGCTTTGCCTTTAAGCTAATAATAATTAAAAGGGAATTTTTTTCTTATGTATTACAAAAAAAACTTCCCTAATAGTTTACTTAGTACTGGTAAAGTTACAAAAGTTTGGGTTTAGGATTTGCTATTATTAACACTAATAACACTAAAAAGTGATAGTAAAATTAAGAATAGTAAACTGTTATCAAATATGGCTAAATAAGGTATTAAAAGATAAAATATAAGACCTACTAGTATATATAAAGCGTAACTTGTAACAACACCTGTGTTTAAACTGGCTATGTTTTTACTTATAGTAATTAAACCTTTTTCCAGCCCATAAGGCCCTAATAATTCTACACTACCTTTATCTAAAACTTTAGTAGTTTGACCTCCTAATTTAAGAATAAGACCTGTAATATATTTGTTATAAAAAAGCTCAATCAAGAAACGTTGGTTAAAGAATCCAAATAAATTATAACCAAATCTAGTAAACTTAAAGTTAATAAGACTTTTAGGTATAAATTCTGACAACATTATAGCTATAAGACTAAGAGAAATGGTAAATATAAAAGGCAAGAGTTTAAATAAAGTCGGTACAGCAAACTCAGTATCTAGCATTATTTCATGCGTAGGATGTATAAATAAGCTATTATCTGCAAAAAAACCAGAACCTAACCCTATAAACATATCTTTAGTTATGTAACCAAAAAATATAGAGAAGATTGCTAGTATTATTAAAGGTAAACTCATAAATATGTCACCTTCATGAGCATGTTTGTAATTAACAACAGGTCCATTAGGGTTTGTTAAGAAAGTTAAGTATAAAACTTTAACAGAGTATAAAGTAGTAAACATAGCACCAATCGTAGCTATAAAGTAAACTACTGTACCGCTAAAATAGAATTGTCCATATGCGGATTCTAATATAAAATCTTTACTATAGAAACCTGTCATAAAAGGAAATGCTACTAAACTAAGACTTGCTATTAACATAACAGAGTATGTTAAAGGCAAGAATGGTCTTAACCCTCCGTATTTTCTAAAATCTTGGTTGTCTGCAACTGCGTGAATTACAGCTCCAGCACCTAAAAATAAAAGTCCTTTATAAAAGGCATGATTAACTAGATGAAATAATGCTACATTGTATGAAGATAAACCTACAGCTATAACCATCATTCCCAGTTGACTCATTGTAGAATAGGCTATAACTTTTTTAATATCTTGTTGGAATAAACCTATAAGACTACTAAATACAGTAGTAATTGCTCCTAATCATAAACATAGTATTAACACAGTAGAACTGTATTCTATAAGAGGACTTGTACGCATTAATAAATACACACCAGCGGTAACCATAGTAGCCGCGTGAATTAAAGCACTAACGGGAGTAGGCAATTTTGTTGGTTTTTAGTATATATTAACTAAAAACACTCAGTTACTTGCATAACTGTTCGGACTATATCATCATTTATATTAAGGTATGTTTTCTGTGTGCTTGCTTGCTTCGCAGAAGCAAGCAGCAAGAAGCATGTAATAATATAAATGCTTCACGTCTAGTCTCTGAAGAACCTACTTTTAACTAAGTTAATTTGGTTTCCTGCTGATTGTCCTAACTTATTAGGGTGTTCCAGCATACGGTGAAGTTTAAGGAGAGCCCTTTGTCCGTTTATTTTTCTTGTTGTTGTGTATTCTCAAGACCTAATTTGTAGAGCATCTCAGGTATCATGTGTGGACGCACTAATAGTATAAACTTTTCCATGCTATATCTACTTATGCTAATTCTTCAAACTATACTATAAATCAGACTACTCCGCTTTCTAAGTGTAGACTTTATCCCAAATTTCTCTTCTAGTATATCAATTAATATTGACACTTCTTGTTTAGTAAAATTATCTGTACATATTTTTGTACACCCATCAGAATAGTATCCGTCTCTCATAATTCAATGTGCTAAACCTAAAGGCGTCAACATATTTTTAATATATATAGGTAATGTCTTTACGGTTTTACCTTCTATTGTTGTGTATCAAATACTATGTAATTGAGTGATACTGACTAAACGTTTACTAGAAAATCAATATTGTAGGGGTTCCAGACCTCCTTTAGGGTTAGGTCAAGGAGTAGGGTCTGATTCAGTACATATATAGGCTAAAGCCTCATATTTTAAATATTTAACATAATGCAATATTTTAGATGAAAAAGTGAACTCTAATCTTCCGTTCACTTTGGGTGTCTTTAAAGGATGATAACATATGTAGCCATCACCCAATAATTCTCCTGTAACTATTTCTCATACCCTAGAAGGCACAATTAGCTGGGATAGTTTATCTTTAGATAAAGGATTAGAACTAAATATTCATTTATTCTTATATCACTTATTTTTATCCAAATGTGCGGATACAGTACTTCGATTTATACCTAAGGCTTTACCACATTCAACTTTAGATTTAAAAGGAGCTTTATCTACTAAAGATAAATTAATTAGGTCATAGACCCATATGCCTTTTACAAGCGATAAAGACATTTTGTCATTATCACCTCTTTGAAGAGTGGTATACGCCTTTTTTACTCCTACAAAATAGTACAAGCTTAAGAAATTACAATACAACTTGAAAAAAATAATTATTGTTTAAACCCTCCATTGCCATCGGTAATCAAACGTGCAATCCAACTTGAGAACTTTTAGCCATAGCACCAATTAGTAAACAAATACCTATAATTGTAACAATGTTTTCATTAACAAAAGGAGCTAATGAAAATACTGTAGCGTAGTCTATATTACCAAAACTTCATAGTATAGCAAACATACCTATAGTTAAAAAACAATCCCCTACTCTATTAGTTACTAAAGCAGAGATAGAACTTTGGTTTGCCGCTATTCTAGTAAATCAGAAACTTACTAAAAGGTATGAACAAATACCTACACCTTCCCATCCTACAAACATTAATAAGAAATTGTTAGCTGTTACTAGAATAATCATCATGAAGGTGAATAAACTTAAATAGCTAAAAAATCTTTGATTGTGAGGATCATGGCTCATATACCCTATAGAGTAAATATGCACTAAGGAACTAACAATTAAAACAGGTATTAACATAGATACTGTTAAACTGTCAAAATGAAAACCTCATAAGACATTAAGTGATTCACTATCTATAAACCTAAAAAGATTTATTGATACAGGTATGTTGTTTAAACCTACTTCAAAGAAGGCTACTATTGCCAATAAAGTTGTTACAATTACGCTAGTACATGTGATTAATTGTGCACCGCTAACTCCAATTTTTCTACCAAAAAAACCGGAAACTATTGATCCTAATAAAGGTAAAGTAATTATAGCTAAATACATTATTTATATTCTATTGCAATGCTTCCTCTTAATCTATAAAATGCAACTAGAATACCTAAACCTATCGCTGATTCTGCACCAGCTATTGCTATTATATATATAGCAAATGTTTGGCCTAATATATCGTCAAAGCTAAGTGAACTTATCAATATTAAGAATGTAATAGCTACCAACATTATTTCAATTGAAATAAGCATTAATATTATATTTTTTCTATTTAAAACAAACCCTATCGTTCCTATTAAAAAAAGTATTAAGGATAAATTCATTGGAGATTTGTTTTTATTTAATTATTCTAGTATTATGCTACTTTTTATTTATTGCTTCGCAGACGTATATAACCAAGTAGATTCATTAAACAAGACTTTATTAAAGCATACAGCAAGTAAAAAAAAATTAAAAAAATAGTCAAATAAAAAAAATATAACTGTAGTATATAGCTAAATTGCTATTATACTAAGGAAACATCTAATATGCTTATATTAGTGCTATTCTTAATTATATATCAATAATTATTTAAATATATCTAATGTTTATAAGACGCATTCAAAGCTTTAAACTCACTTATCTTATCCATAAACACTGAAGAATAACCAGGATCATTAATTTTTAATTTACTTTCTATATTTAAACCTTTTTGAAAAAGATCATTAATGCTAGAACCTTGACTGTTAATTAGCTTATCAATAATACCTAATTTTTTACTAATTTCAATACCTTTGCTTTCAGACATGTCGACTGGCACATCAACAGACATATTACCTAAAGAATCTGTTACAACATTAACATTACATTGTTGTATTATAAGGTTAAATTGGTCTATAAAACTTGAAAGTTGAGGTATCATATAATTTAAACTAGATACTATATCATTTAAACTATCTAAATTACTTTGTAAAGGTAAACTCACAAAAGCGTGTGGTTTAGGTGGACTAGTTAAAGCTCATTCTAAAGAGTGAGAACTTCTGTTTAGTAAAGTTTGTAGACTATCACTATAGAATTGAGGAGTTAATCAAGGGTATCTAGTTGTAGCTTTACCTTCAGTTAATTGCACATAAACTATTTGTAAAAATAATCATGTAGCAACTACACTAAGAACACTTCCAAAACTACTAATTATATTTCACCCTGCGAAGGCGTCAGGATAATCACTGATTCTTCTAGGCATACCTTGTAGCTAAAACCAATAATATTTTACTTTATTAAATTACATTGCGCGAAAACATAAGTTATTTGTATAGATTAAACGGCTTTTTTAAGCTCTTATTTAAGCTTCGAAGTTAAATCTATATTTTCTATACATAGAAAAATATTGCTCTACCATTAAGCTAACAAGAATTAAGAGATTATTTTTTCTTATCTAATAAAAAAAAAGTGTCCTCTTAACATTAAAAAGTGCCCTTTTAATAAAATATACAGCAATTATGCTAGATATTTACAAACTACTTTGTAAAGGTAAGCTCACAAAAGCGTGTGGTTTAGGTGGACTAGTTAAAGCTCACTCTAAAGAGTTAGAACTTCTGTTTAGTAAAGTTTGTAGACTATCACTATAGAATTGAGGAGTTAATCAAGGATATCTAGTTGCAGCTTTACCTTCAGTTAATTGCACATAAACTATTTGTAAAAATAATCATGTAGCAATTACACTAATAATAGATCCAAAACTACTAATTAGATTTCATCCTGCGAAAGCGTCAGGATAGTCACTAATTCTTCTAGGCATACCTTGTAACTAAGGCTAATAATGTGAGAGTGTTAATATTGTTTTTTCTAAAAAAAAAAATAGAAAAAAAACAAAAAAAGGTAGACAGGAGGCCTTAATGTTAATTAACGATAAATGTTTTCGCGGAAAGGTTTGTAATAAAAAGAAAGCAGTATATTTGGTGCAAGTTACATACGTATTACTACGTTGAACGGACTATATCTTTACCCTATTTATAATTATAGGGTATAATGTCTCTAGTCTCTGAGGGTTCCATATTTTACATGGCTTCCCTGCTGATTGCCCTACCTTAATACGTGCAGGGTGTTCCAGCAATTTACATTATACATTTATACTGTTACCAGTAAAAAGGGCCTACAATTTGACCAAGGAAATGTTGAGGGAAAAATGTAACATTAACCCCTATAAACAATAATCAGAAATGCACTTTTCCTAACATTCTGTTATATTCTAATCCTAATATTTTAGGTATTCAGAAATATCATCCACTAAATAATGCGAAGACGGCTCCCATACTTAAAACATAATGGAAATGAGCGACTACGTAGTATGTATCGTGGAATGCAATATCAAGTGAAGCGTTTGCTAATATAACTCCACTTAATCCCCCAACTGTGAACATGAAAACAAAACCTAATGCAAATAACATTGAAGGTGTAAAGTGTATAGATCCTCCATAACATGTTGCTAATCAGGAGAATATTTTAATACCTGTAGGTACGGCAATTATTAAAGTAGCGGCAGTGAAGTATGCTCTTGTATCTACGTCTAAACCAACTGTGTACATGTGATGACTTCAAACAACACAACCTAATACACCGATAGACATCATAGCATAAACCATTCCTAAATATCCAAACACACTCTTGTTAGAGCTAGCAGCTATTGTTGTACTAATTATACCAAAACCAGGCATAATTAATATATAAACTTCAGGGTGACCGAAGAATCAGAAAAGATGTTGGTATAATATAGGATCACCACCACCAGCTGCTTCGAAGAATGATGTATTAAAATTACGGTCTGTAAGAACCATTGTAACTGCACCTGCAAGAACAGGTAATGTTATTAATAATAACACAGCTGTAACAATAACAGCTCATCCAAATAAGGCTAATTTATGTAATTTTATACCAGGACTTCTCATATTAAGTATAGTAGTTATAAAGTTAATTGCACCTAATAAACTACTTATACCAGATAAGTGTAAACCGAATATAGCTAGATCAACACTAGGTCCACTGTGACTTTGTACTCCACTTAAAGGAGGATATAAAGTTCAACCTGTACCTGCTCCATTTTCTATACCACTAGCAAATATAAATAATAGTAAACTAGGTGGTAATAATCAGAAACTTATGTTGTTTAATCTAGGGAATCTTTTCCTGATTAAAGATATTTTTTTACCTTTAATCCTACAAAGTTAGTCTTTGTTATTTAACTCCAACTCCAATGTAGAGGTAGTTTCCTACCTAGACGGACTATGTCTTCATCCTTATTTTAATAAGGAGCTTCGCGTGTAGTCTCTGAGGAACCTACTCATAATTAGGTTTAAATAATTACTTTGGTTTCCTGCACATTCTTCCCATGTATACATAAGTATTACGACTGATTCAGTAAAATATTACTTTAGAGGTAAATAATTTAATATTCACCTCAATCAGGTGTCTATGTATCTGTTAACTGGAAGATAACTTCCATAATTCGAGAGATTCTATGCATATAGCGTAGTCATAATTAAGATCTTTACAAATCTTAACGGCATTCCCTTGTTTTTTTTTATTGTTTATTGCTTCTTGCTTCTTGCCCTTGCTCCGCAGACATAGTCAAAGCACTGCGGAGCAAGAGCATAAAATAAGAAAAATATTTATAAATTAATAATTAATTTTTCTAAATGATCTCAATTAAATTCTGTTCTACTTTTATTCATTTTACTTTTTAAATTATTTATGTCTAAAAGATTAGCATCACTATAATGTTCATTATTTAACATTAATTTGACCACTTTATATCAGTCAAGATAATCTAGATGTTTAGAAGAAAATAAAGGATGAGTTTCGAAATAATTAGTTATAATTATAAAAGAATTACGGCTTGTTGCTGCTAAAGTATAATATTCGTTGCCTGTAGCCAATTGTTTTCTAGTTAATAGATTACAATTTAAGAATTCAGCAATTTTGCTCAAAATGTCATGATAACTTGCCTTACTCACAGGTTCTATCATTCTTTGTTCAATTCTTAATCTACAAGACACTTTTCTTTTTAGAGCTCCCGTTTCTTTTTTAGTATGTTGTATATAGAAACCCCCATCTGCATCAACAAAACCTGCTAATCAACTATCTTCATTTAAATTACTTGTTTTTAAAGGTAATTTCTTTATAGTTGAGCTATGGTTTTTGTTTAGTCAGTCTATTAAAAGATAAAGTTGATTTATTTTTGGTGTTCTCATTTCACCATTAAGTAATCTAACTATTCTTTTAAGACCTTTTACAGGAGAAACTGTTAATACACAAGCATTATTTTTAGGTTTATAAGCTATGTGTCCATATTCTATTATATCAAGAAGTTTTTTAGCTAATGGTTCATTTTTTAAACCAAAAGTAATACAAAACCTAGGGTTATGCTTCTTTTTAGCTAAATCTTTAGATATTCAAATATGTCCATCTCCTTCAAATAAACCCGCTAGATAACTTCTTTTATCTGACACACTAACTTTATTTATATAAATATTTTCCTCATTTTTTGTTTGTATTGCTCTTGCTTCGCAGCAGTGAAACCCAACAACAGGAGGTCCATTTTCTTTTGCCATATCTGGACCCCCTACAAGTAATGGTAATAAGAAATTACCAAACCCTCCGATTAAAGCAGGCATAACTAAAAAGAATACCATAATTATAGCGTGAGCTGTTATAATACTATTATATAATTGATTATCCGCAATATATTGAACACCAGGTCCACTTAATTCTATTCTAATTAAAATAGAAAAAGCTGTACCTAATAGTCCGGAGAATAAGGCAAATATTAAGTATAGAGTACCAATATCTTTAGCATTTGAAGACAAGAATCATCTTTCTGTTCATAAAGAGATATTACTTTTTATTGGAGAAAGATTAGAGGACCTATTAGTCTCTTCAGGTTGCTGACCTGCTATATCGCTGATATTGGATGTAGAAGTAGATTGGAGATGAGAAATTTGCAAACATCATATCTACTACTATTCGCTTTATAAGTTATACAACAAAGCGTGAGTAATACAAAATAATACTAGTAAGACTAATGATATTATGTATTAGCTTATAGGTATTCATCTTACACAAGAAAGAAAAAACAATAAATTTTATTAGATAATATTTATGTAAATTACTCTTTACTTGCTTTATAATGTGGTTTAGACATTACTACAACTTATTAGCGTAATGTAGGCTTATTATTTAAACATGGGTACCTCAACTAATTTCCTTAGTTATACAAATGGCATTTAGCAGTGACGTTTTGCATTTTACTAGTAAGAGAAGCCAATAGCATTTGACAGTATACGGCGACTTAGCCTACTTCTGCGGAGCAAGAGCAGACTAGTAAAACAAAAGTATGCTATATATTTTAATTTGGCCAAAAACAAAACTATTACTATGAATTTTTTCATGCTTACGAAGTATGCAAGACAAAATATTTAAATAATATATTTATTACGGTTTAATATGGCTTTTATTCATTTTTTTGGTTACTTTTAAGCAGGTTCTTGTTGTAGAGTGATCAAACTGTAATAAAGCTTAACAGTGGGTTTTCGAGCTCGCGAACCCTCTTTTACTATAAGAAGTATTTATCATACTTATTTATATATTACCATGGCGATCGCCATAGAAAGAAGGACATTAATTTCTAGATAATACCCTGATTTATACCATGAACACTCATTAATATGTGTTAAAGTTTAATAAGCACCTGACTTTCCTGTACTATGACATTTAAGCATAGTCTTACTCTATTAGTAACACAAAATATATTATTTGTAGATTATTAAGTCTTAACGTTTAAGTTTAAATTTAATTATTTAATCGATACCTATCCTTTAAATTTAAACAAATAAAAACCATTTATAATTAATATTTATGAAAATTTAAACATAACTATTAATTATTATTTATTGTGTGCTCTTGCTCCGCAGAAGTATGCAAGAGATTCCACATTACTAACAATTTATTATAAAAATATAGTACACAAAAAAATAAACTAAAAACATTATAAGAATAAACACTATTTAAGTATACACTTTAGTTTAACAGTATTAATGTAAATCTAAAGCATCTTTTATATAGCTACTTGTTAACACTACAAACACTTGAGCTTGTATGAAAGCAATACCTAATTCTAAACCAGAAAATGCTATAATAAAAGCTAAAGGAATTAAACCTAAAAAGAAAAAGATAAATCCAGAAGTCATAATGTTATAAGTAAAACCAGCTAAAATATTTAATAGCATGTGTCCACTTAAAATATTAGCACCCAGTCTAAGACCTAAGGAAACATTTCTTGATAAGTAAGATATAAGTTCGATTAAGACTAATAAAGGTAATAAAGCTAAAGGACAACCAGCTGGCACTAATAAAGAAAAAAATTCTAAACCGTGTTTTTGGAAACCTAGTATAGTTGCACCTAAAACTACACTGAAACTAAGGAAAAATGTAAGAGCGAAATGACTTGTAGAAGCAAAACTATAAGGAATCAAACCTATTAAGTTATTAATTAAAATAAATATAAATAAAGTAAAAATTAAGGGGAAATATATTTGCCCATTTTTAGGGTTAATTTGGTTTGTTACTATGCTATGTATAGTAGCATACATTGTTTCTTGACCTATTGATCAGTGATCACTTATTATTTTGTTATAGTTAGTTGCTAATACATTTAATGATAAAATTAAAAAAGTACCTATTGTTAAGTATAAACCTATGTTTGTTAATGAAAAATGTGAGTTACCTAATATAGGAGCGTCTAGGCTTATCAGGTTACGTATCTCGAACTGATCTAACGGACTATAATTATCGAAGTTAATTAAATTTGTCATTTATTAGTTATTAGGTATGGTAGTTGACTAATACATTATTATGCAAAGGGCCCGTATGGGGACCGTATGGAGGTAATTATGGTTTTAAGTTTATGAGGCCATAGAATTTTTTTGTGTGCTCTTGCTCCGCAGAAGTATGCAAGGCATGGTTTAAAGAAAAAAAAGAGGGGGATGCGTTTATAGTTTATAATTTACTAATAAACATTCTAGACATAAATAAACGAACAAATCTTGGTAAGATATATTTAGAGAAAACGTATATCATAACTATAAGAAGTATAAAGGCAAATGTTACTTGATTTATAAAATAAAAAGGTACTAATTGTGGCATTTTTTTTTTACTTAATTTTTTAATAAGGTATAGAACTTATAAAAGTATTTGTCTATTAGTATCTGATTAAAGATAAAGGTTTAGCTGGATTTAAATAAAATGAAAATATCTACCTTTGCTAAATATTTCGCTAAAGGTTTGTTTTTGGTTCCTCTGACTAATTAAAACATAGAAACCAAGAACAAACTTTGTCAAAGTAAGAGCAAGTGAGCAGAAATTACTTTATTGCTTTTTATCTTCTTGTATAATAAAAAATTGTGAAACCTTCATGTTACTATATATATATTATATATGTCTTATATATGCTATTAATACCTGAAAAAAAAAGCTCGAGAAGCTCAACCTGGTAGAGCGGAACTCTGAAGATGTTTAGGTTGTAAGTTCAAATCTTACCTCGAGCAACATTAAGGTAAAAAAAAATAAGTGTGTGCTATTACATCAGAATCGAACTGAAAAGGACCTAGACCTATGCTAGCATAGGTACCCCTGCTATACCGTTTAGCAAATAATAGTTAAGAGGGCTTTTTTTTTACATTATATAAGAAAAAACCCTTTTAATTAAGAATTAGTAAACATATATATGCTTACCAAATCCTACCTCTATAAATAATTATAATTAAAAAATTTAGAAATCAAAACTACTATATATTAAAGATGACACTGAATAGTGTAAACCGTCTAATACAGGGGCAGGGTATACACCTAATACTACAGTAAATATAACTAATGTAAGAAGAATAAAGAATTCTCGTTTATTTACATCACTAATATTAACTTCAAAAAATTTACTAAATGATCCACCAAAAGCTATTCTATTAAACATATATATAGTATATGCAGCAGAAAATATTATAGAAGAACTAGCTAAAACACCTAATAAAGGTAATCTTTCAAATACACCGTAAAGAGACATAAATTCCCCTACAAAATTAAGAGTAAGAGGAACTCCACTATTTCCTAGACATAGTATAAAGAATAATATAGAAAATAAAGGCATTATTTGAGCCATACCTCTATAGAAACTTATTAATCTAGTACCAGATCTGTCATATAATACACCTCCCGCACAAATAAATAAACCACTTGAAACGAAACCGTGTGCTAGACCTAAAGCTATACCACCCTCTATACCTTGTATAGTGTTACTAAATACACCTATAAGGTATACAGCAGCGTGTGATACAGAACTATAAGCTATAAGTTCCTTAACATCTATAGTTCTTAAAGTACTCAAACTGGCATATATAATAGTTATAACACCTATAAGGTATATTATATAAGTATAATCTAAAGAAGCTTTAGGTAATAAAGGTAGTATAAGTCTAAATATACCATATAAACTTAACTTTAAAACAATAGCAGCCAGAATTATACTACCACCTAAGGGTGATTCAACGTGAGCTTTTAGTAATCAAGTGTTTAAAAAAATTGTAGGTGTTTTTACGGCAAATGCTAAGAATATACCATAAAATAAATACAGCTGTGTAGAATAATTAAAATTTGTTTTATACAATGCATCAAAATCAGTTGTACCCATTATTGAAGACATAGCTAATATTGATAACAATAAAAACAAAGATCCAAATAATGTGTATAAAAATAAATAAAAACTCGCTCTTACCTTATTGCTTGATCCGAATAAACCGATTAATATGAATAAAGGCGGTAAAATACTTTCAAAAAAAATATAAAACAGTAGTATATCTAAAACTAAAAAAACAGCTAAAAGTAAGGTTTCTAGTAATAAAATAATTATAACATATGATTTAACATTTTCACTAATTGACGTTCAATTACTCAATAAAGCTACAGGTATAATAATAGTTGTTAATAATACAAAATATATAGATAGTCCATCTAAACCTAGGTAAAAATCAAAAGAACTTATTTCATGGTATTCTTGAACAAATTGAAATTGATTGCTACTAAAGTCAAATATAATGAAAATAATTAAAGAAATGATAAGGTTAATAATAGACGTTGTTAAAGCTACGATTTTTATTCGTTTAACATCTAAATTAGACAATTCATATGAATTGTAAGAAGAGATTGTAAAAATACCTATTAAAGGTACTAACAGTAAAAGTGTAAGTAACATGATTTAATAAAGTAACAAAGCAAAGGAATTTCCCTCAGAATTAATATATATACATATAAATCTTTAAGGACTCTATACATAAAAGTATGATTTATAGATAAGATTAATCTAATTTAATAGATCAACTTTTTTTTATACAAAAAAAGGTTTAACCCCTAATTATAAAAATAAGTGCATAAAGAGCTAAAAGTGAAAAAAACAGGATAAATAATAAAAAGTAATAAAGCAAAAAGGTATAAATATAATTTAAATTAAATAAATATTTGTAGGTATTATTTCAAAACTGTATAATATACAGGGAACTAATACAACAAAAGAAATAACTAATGGTAATAATACTGTTCAACAGAAAGACATCAGTTGATCAAAACGAATTCTAGGAAAGGATGCTCTTGTTCATATAAATACGAAAACCAAAATACAAGATTTTACACCTAAAGTTAAACCATAAGCTAAACCTTCTATTATAGGGTTTGAAAATATGCTTTCATTATGCAGATTATCTATATAATAATCAAAATCTATATATTGTATTAAACCGTATAAAGATGGAGTATAATCATATAAATAACCACCTAGGAATAGTATGCTAGTTAATATACATAACAATATAAGGCTAGCATATTCAGCCAAAAAGAAGAAAACAAAAATAACTGCAGAGTGTTCTGTCATAAATCCACTAACAAGTTCTGACTCAGCTTCAGCTAAATCAAAGGGAGCTCTATTACTTTCTGCTACAGATCCTATAAAAAATATTATAAATACCGGGAACAATGGTATTATAAATCAGATAGATCTTTGAGCTTCTATGATAACAGTTAGGTTTAAACTTCCAGTTAGCATTATAACAAGTAATATAGCAGAACTTAATATTAATTCATAACTAATTAATTGTGCTGTACTTCTAAGTGAACCAAGAAAAGCATATTTACTATTAGCACTTCAACCAGCTAGTAATATACCATACGTAGCCAAAGAAGATACTGCTAACATATATAATATACCTAGATTAAAATCACTTAAGGCTAAACCAGGTCCATACGGTATAACTAAATAACCTAATAATGAAAAAATTAAAGTTATTATAGGACCAAGGAAAAATAAAACTAAATTAGCTTGTGTAGGTGATACATATTCTTTTAATAAAAGTTTTAAGGCATCAGCAAATGCTTGTAAAAGACCATAGTATCCTACTGTGTTAGGACCCAATCTTCTTTGCATACTAGCCATTGTTTTCCTTTCGGCTATAGTCACATAGGCTACAGTTAATAATACAGGCACTGTTACTAAAAGGACTTCTATTACAGAAATAAGGGTAGGTAAATATAACATTTATTTTATTTTTTTATCTAAGTTTAATATAAATGAAATAAGGGTAATATATTTTTTTTACAAGATTCTTAGGTTAAATTTAGTTATACTAAACGTAGGTTAACTATATGCGTATATTCTTATATGTTATAAATTTGTCATACGCTTCTTTGTTTTGACTCTTGCATACTTCTGCAGAGCAAGAGCACACAAGAGCTTAAAGCAAAAGCATAAAAAGGCCTAAAGCAAAAACATACTTCGACCTATTTATAAGTATATAGCCTAAAACAAAAAGGGTAATGACGTGAATATTATAATAGTATATATAAAAATTCTTAGTCAAGAATCGAACTTAAATAAAAATCTTAGGAGTATTTTGCTCTACCATTGAGCTAATAAGAGTTAAATTTAGATATTTTACTATAAACATTAATGTTTATAACAAAATATTTAATTTAAATATATAATTAATAACATTAGCTATATGATACTGAGTAGTAACACACTAAGTTATATGTGAATAAAAAAAAACACCCTATACTAAAGTAACTACAGATACCTAAACATAAAGAAAAGTTAAAGAGAACAAGTATAAGATGTTTTAAATTGTTTAACATATATTCATTATAAATATAGGGTTTTTTGTATTTAGTGTCCTATTTTTTTTTATATCTTGCATACTTCTGCGGAGCAAGAGCACACGTAAAGTAAAAAGCAAGAGCACTTTTATATGTTTATTATAAAAATAATAAAATTATAACAATAAAATTTCTAAATTAAGCAACATATAATAGCAAGAAAGCCATCATAAGAGCAAATAACCCTGTGGCTTCTGCGAAAGCAAAACCTAATATTGCATAAGAAAATAGTTGACCTCTTAATGAAGGATTTCTTGCAACACCTAATATTAAAGCGCCAAAGACGACACCTATTCCTACACCGGCTCCTATTAAACCCGTTGTAGCTAATCCTGTTCCTATAATTTTTGCTGCTTGTATCATTTGTTTAATAAAAGAAAAATCCCATTAGGGAAACCACCATAAAACTAAAAACTAACAACTTAATAAGTTAAATTTACTATATTGTTAATAATTAATGTAAATTATTTGCAAGACCTTCCTTCAAATTGTATAGAAAGAACCTTTCTATAGCCTTATAGGCAAGTTTAGAGGTATAAAGGAATCGAACCTTTCATCTTTGATCTGCAATCAAACGGCGTCACCATCTGCCGTATACCTCTTAATAAATAAATATACATAAAAATACATAAATACCTATGTTAATACTTTAACAATACGTAAATTAGTGATAAAAGAACTCTAACCTTAGACAGCATATAGCTATTAAGTTTATAATTTAACTTCTTGCTTCGCACACCAATAAACGAAATCCTTTGTATATGTGTATAGGAATTGAACCTGTATTCTAGTGTCCGTAGCACTATGCACTACCATTGTACTAACACACGTTATTTACTATTTGTTATTGTTATGCTTCGCAAGACGTATTATTTAGACAAAGTATGCTTATTTCTAATAATTGAATAAGAGCATACTGAATATATAGCATAAATATATTTTTTCTATTTACTACTTCTTGCGAAGCATAAGAGAAACCAATAAGTCAGGAGTTTAACATTAGCTTTAGGCAAATTATAACTGATGTTTATATCTTTTGGCCTTTAAGGTGTCAAAAAATATAAGCTATCCTTATATAAATTGTACTTCTCTAAATTCTTTCAGCACATGTTAGTATGTAAACATTCTAACACAAAGAAAGGATAATTACCTTTATTGCAAAACATATTGCTATTTTGTTTGACTAGTCAAACAAAATTAAATAGCATCTTTAATATTTATATAAAAAAAAAAGGAATTGTTTTGTGTCCCTAAATATTTAGCAGCATTTGTTTTTACGTTTTACAAAGTCATTCTAAAACGTAGTAAAACTGTCTGTTATCCCTAGATTAAATTACGTATAATAGTCAGGAGTTTAAAGTATATATAAGCATTATTGTTCTTCTAATCATGTAAGAAATTTCTCTATTGAAACTGATTCTATAACTATAGGCATAGAACTGTGTAATATTCCACATAGTTCTGAACATTGACCATAGAATGTACCTTCTCTGTTAATAAGAACAGATACTTGATTTAGTCTACCAGGGTAAGCATCACATTTTATACCTAAAGCAGGACAAGCAAATGAATGAATAACGTCTGCTGCTGTAATAATAAATCTAACGTGTGTTAATTCTGGAAGAACAACTCTGTTATCTACTTCTAACATTCTTAATGCTCCGTCTTCTAAATCTGACTCTGGTACTAAGTATGAATCAAATTCTATAAATTCTTCGTCTGAATTTAAGAAGTCAGGATATTGATAACTTCAATATCATTGGTGTCCTTCTGCTAATACAGACATCGCAGGATCACTAACTTCATCCATTAAGTATAATAATTTGAAAGAAGGAAAAGCTATTAAGATTAATATTAAAGCAGGAGTTATTGTTCATATTAATTCTATTAATGTTCCGTGATTTAAATATTTATGTGAAATAGGTGATTTTGTACTAGTGTAATTTCTAACTATTGAAATCATTATTCACCCTACTCCAAATAAAATTACAACTAAATAGAACATTATATTATCATGTAATTCGACTAACCCTTCCATTTGTGGTGTAGCACTGTCTTGGAAATAAAGACCCCAAGGTCTCGGAGTATCACAATTATTAAATAGATTAGAATAAATTAAATTTAACATATTTATATATATATATATTTTCTATTATAGAAATGTTCTAATAAAATTAAAAACCCGTAATATAGGAAATTAGAATTAAATTAGGCTATTATTATATAATAGAAACCGGTGGCTAGTTTACACTGTAAATAAAAGCAGTCTTACAGTGTAGTAATATAACAATGTACTTTTTTGTAGTTAAAAAAAGGTTTATTTATTTTAACTACTACAAAGTATTTAGGATGTAACACTACCTTTAAACAAACATAGTAATATATTTTTTTACATTTATATGTATTGTACTTCTATAGGTTCTTTCATTGTCTATCTTAAGATGTTAATATGTTAATATATCATAAATAAGATACAGAGAAAGGATAATTAATTTATTATGAATCAAAGATACTATAAAATTATTTGTTGCGCATACTACATACACGTAATGGGCTATAAAGCTGCATTTAGCTTGTATATAGTACAACTTACACACTTAGATTATTTAATTGTACTAATTTTATTTAAAATTTAAGCTATTAGTAAAAGTACTTTTAAAGTTAGATGAATGAGAAACCATGCTTGTATTATTATTATATAAAACTTGCGTTTGTCTACTATCTATTTTTAAGGCATTTTTACCTAACTCAAAAGCAAATCCTAATGTTAAAGCTAAAAAAAAGATTAACATTATAACTAGACCATATATACCATTTGTATAGGCACTAACTACATAAGGATAAACTAAAAGAATTTCTAAATCAAATAATAAAAAAAGTAATGCAAAAATAAAGAAAGATATACTAAATTGTGTTCTATTTTGACCTAAGAAAGAATGAAAACCACATTCAAAAGCACTATCTTTTTCTTGGTAAGGGTTATGAGGAGCAAATATTAAATTTATAGCCAGTAGTAAAATAGCTAATATAGGTATGAAAACAAAAAAGAAAGTAGTACTTGTCATTTAACAGTTGAATAACATCAAAGCCAGTATATTTGCAGTGCTCAATCATTCTGTGGGTATAAACATAAATAATAAAATTATCAGTGTTAGTATAGAAATAGTTATAGTTAAAGAACTAGATAATACTATGTTTTTTAATGTAAATGTACTAACTTCTGTAGTTTTACTGCTGATAATATTACCATGTAATTTTATTGTATCTAACTCTGGGTTTATTTTATAGTCAGATTTACTGAAGAAAACTTCTTTAATAACATTTAGATAGTAAACAGCACTAATTACACTAGTTAATATAGCAATTAAAGTAAGGAAAATGTAACCACTGTCTAAGGCTGCACTTAACACCATCTGTTTAGCAAAAAATCCTATTAGAGGAGGTATACCTGCAAAAGAGAATAAAGTTATAGCTAAACTTAAAGCTAAAACAGGGTTTATGTAAAAGTAACCTTTCATTTGACTTATAAGTTGAATTGGTGAATTGTTTTTATCTTCCAGTTTTTCAAATTCTTCGTTGTCATTTATATAATAAAAAAGGGAAAACCCTATACTAATAAGTATAACAAAAGCATTTAAATTACTGATAGAGTATTGCATTAAGTAAAAAATAAAGGCCTGAATAGACTCTATACTATTTATACTTAAGGCTAGTAATATAAACCCTAGATGAGAAATAGTACTATAGGCAAATAACCTTTTAATTCTAAACTGAGTTAGACCCATAACCGCACCAATTATTAATGATAATAGAGAACTAACAAGTAAGCTAGATGTTCAGCTAAATTGATAAGAAAATAAAGAATTACTTGTATAATGTACTAATTCCAAGAAGAATATAAATATCGATATTTTGGCTATTATCGCTACAAATGTTGTAACTATTGTAGGAATTGCGTCATATACATCCGGAGATCAAAAATGAAAAGGCGCTGCACTAACTTTAAATAAAAAACCTACACTTAAAATAAGCAAAGAAAAGTTTATATAGTAGGATTTATATCAATATAGTATACCATCATCTAAATTTCCGTTAGATATGTCACTTAAACTAGTTATAATATAAAGTCCGTCTAAATTAGTTGTACCTGAATTAGCATATAATAAGCCCATCCCAAGTAATATAAAACAAGAACTTAAACCTCCTAATAAAAAATAAGTTAAACCACCTGAAGTAGCTAATTCCGAATTTCTATATAGTGTACTAAGTAAATATAAACCGTAACTTTGCAGTTCTATAGATAAAAATATAGATACTAAATCACTCGTTGACACTAAGAAAACAGCTCCACAAATAATAAATAAAATTATTAAAGGATACTCTATAATTCTAAACTGCTCAGACATTTTGTTCACAATCTTGTTTTTATAGTAGCTAAATTTGTATAAAAATAATTTATTTAAAGATGAATATTCTGGAACTCAAACACGACGAGGGTAAAACGCAGTTAACTGTAATATTATTGCACTTATAATAAAAATAAAAGGGTGGAATATTTGTGTGGTACTAGTAGATTGAAATAGCCCTCCAAATAAACCCACTCCGCTCCCTAGCGTTCCAAGATATAAACTATTTATAGCAAAAATGGTTGCCAATAATAGTATCGTTATAGCTGTTCTACTAAATAGTATTGACTTGTCTCGCCTTAAAGTTATAGCGTTAGATAATAGTAAAAGTAATGTTGAATGTAGAAGGATTGAATTTTACAGATTTGAACTGTTTAACAGATTTAAACTGTTATAGCCAGGTGTTATAGTTAGTGTTTAGGTAAAGTATAAACGCTTATGTAAATTTATACGAATAAATAGCCGGAAGTTAAATAAGAGCTGAAACAAAAAAATCGAACTCACCTAAGCTATCATGAGCAGCTTGCTCTACCTATTAAGCTATAACCTTTTATGTTTTTCCTATTATGAACTTAAAATAGAGCCGGAGGAGAAAATCGAATTCTCATTCTTAACGCATGAAATTAATGTTCTAACCGTTGAACTACTCTGGCTAAATTTAAATTTAGCTAATATTAATATTAGCTAAATTAAACTTTATTTTTTTTATGTATACTTAGTTTATATAACATTATGGGCGGATACCCTGACTTGAACAGGGAACGTATTGTGCCACATACAACTGTTCTACCATTGAACTACATCCACCTTAAATTATCTCTCGCCATGACTTAATCAAAGCAGATAATAAATACTTTATCTTGGAATGATTCGAACATTCAATAGTAAATACCAAAAATTTATGACTTACCGATTAGTCTACAAGATATTATAGATTTAACACTATAGTTTTTATCTAATATATTTTTACATACATAAGTATCTGGTTTTCAAATATTTTTTTTTCATTTAGGTGTAAAAATGAAACCATTATACTTAAAACTGAATCAACTAGTATGTTATAAAAAACGAGTAATATTATTTACGTTAAATATTTGTTTTTTATTAGTACTAGATATGGGGTAAATAAATTAGATAATAAAGATAATTAATTCTGTTTTTATTTATTAATTCTGTTTTTAACATTTTTTTTTACTTTATGAAAAAGAAACGATATTCTTTGATTTATTTACCAAAGATATTATAATAAAAAATAAGTATATTTATTATAATATAGGTGACAAGATTTGAACTTGCACGATGTAAATCATCCCGTCCTAAGCGGAACTTGTCTACCAGTTTCAACACACCCATTTAGATAAATATGTTTTTATATATCATTGCTCGAGGTAAGATTTGAACTTACAACCTAAACATCTTCAGAGTTCCGCTCTACCAGGTTGAGCTTCTCGAGCTTTTTATATTTAAATAGAAACTAACTTATATAATATTTATAACAATAAATTGGAGACATCCAGACTTGAACTGGAACTGATGGCTTGCAAAGTCACAATTCTACCAATTGAATTATGTCCCCTGTTATAAAAAAGGAAATTCCTCTTATTTTTATTGATTTACTCTTTACAATACTTTAGTATTACACAGTTATATCCAAGAGAGGACTTGAACCTCTAAAGCGCTAGCCAGTAAAGCTTAAGTTTACCTTGTTTACCAATTTCAACACTTGGATTAATATGCCCAAATAAGGCCAGGGTGAGTTGAACACCCATCTCAGCTGTCATGAGCAGCTTGCTTTACCAATTAAGCTATAACCTTTTATATTTTTCCTATTAGTTTTATTTATACTTATTGCAAAGCATAAGAGCAAAAACAAATATTAACTTTTTTTAGTCTACTTTTATATACCCTAACGAAGTCGACTAATAAAAAGTTAATATTATGTGCGGACAAAGGATTTGCACCAATATAGACTGGGCATGAGCCAGTTATGTTAACTATTACATCAATCCGCATTAAACATTACTTTATTAGCCTCAGAGGGGATCGAACCCTCGGATGTAATGATGAAAACATTATGTCTTAACCACTTGACTATAAGGCCTTACAGCTATATTAGAAGCTGTTTTTATTATTTGTTTTTTATTATTTGTTTTTTATTAGCCCGGTGCAAGTATCGCACTTGCTTCAGTTGATTACAAAACAGCTACATTACTTTTATGCTAACCAGGCAGAGATTTCTTATTTAAATAAATCAAATAGCTCTTATGCCAGTTTAATAAAAATTATAAGGTTTGTATTAGGTTTTTAACCTTTTTCTTTTAAGAGATGATATCACACATAATTAGTTTTATATAAAATTAGTACTTTATGCCTAAAAACATTTAAATTCTTACAGCTAAAGCCTATTAATTGTATATAAAAGTATCCGTTCTACGTATTTCTACGTATTACTCCTACTTATTAAATATACAAAATCGTAGTGTTATGCTACGTATGTTTAAGAACATCTTAAATTAAGTTTCGTGCCTAGATGCTTTCAGCACTTATCTTTAACCAACATAGCGTTCCTGCCGTGCCTATGCTATAAATTTACTCAAGTGAAAGTAACATCCCTATATAAAAATTTTCATTTCTATACTTAAATTAATATTGGGCACATAAACAACAGGTAAACCAGAGGTTAATATACCCAGCTCCTTTCGTACGAGGGGGCTATTCTTATTATATTCTAATTTCCTCTAGAAGATAGAAACCATACTGTCTCACGACGTATTTAACCCAGCTCGTGTAACTTATTAATCGACGAACAGTCGAACCCTTCATAGCTCCTGCATCCATGTGGATAAGTTAAGCCGACATCGAGGTGCCAAACTGCGTCCCCAATTTGTACTCTCTGACGCAATTAGCCTGTTCAAATTTGTTAATATAAATATTTTTGTATTTATTTCCAATTTTTTCAAAATGGTTCAGACTATTTCTTCATTTTTTTGTTTTTTTCTTATATATTATGCGACACGAAATAAAAAAATAGGGACTATTAACATGATTGACTTCTCTTTATTTGTGTGCTCTTGCTCCCCAGAAGTATGCAAGAAGTCAAACAATAGCATATAATATAAAGATAGATAAAAATTATTTATTAGCTACTCAACCTTTAATACCAAAAGCACCATTACGGGTTTTAGAATTAATTAATGAATATTGCACATTAGATTTAAAAATACCTCTTAACATTACAGCAGATAATCCTTTAAAAGAAGAATCTACATTTTTTAAACCACCTTTTCATCTCATTTTAAATACAGATTTTGAAGCAGTAAATCTTTTAGTTAATCTTCCTTTAGCTTCTACTCTAACACCAGCCAAGTTTAAATGTTTTAAATTCTTAATAACATAAGTTTCTAAAGAAATAGGTAACTTAATAGTTGTTGATTTATACTTAAAATCGACTTCTAAGTCTTCAGATGAAGGAAATAAATTTAACAACAAGTTATTTAAAAAGTCTGTATTAGAAGGCAAGGTATTAGAAGAAAAGGTATTAGAACCAGAAGTATTATCAAACATAGAAGTAATATAAGAATTCCTTATTTTATTAACTAACAAGTCGTCTCTATTAAATTCATAATATTTTTCACTTCTTCTACTTACGTTAGGTAAATTTACTTTACTTAAAGAAGATCTTAAAACACTAAATAATCTATTTTTTCTATTTTTTAATTTTAAAGCTATAGCTTGCGTGAATATATCACTATTTAGATGCATTTGATTTAACTCAACTACATTAAACTCTACTTCTTTATTGTACATATTTTTAACCACAGAACCTAATTTTCTTAGTAAAGTTGGATTTGATTTAGCTATATTAAATTTAAGTAAATATAAAAACCTTCTTAGTTTTTTTAAATAATTTCATTTGGCTACAGCTAATCTATCGTTAAATTTAGGGTACTTAATAAGATCTATGTTAGGTATTTTGTTAGCAAATAAAATATACCTCTCTTCATTATTCAAGACTTTTCTTCCAACTAACACTTTCAAAAGCACGTAATATAAGTTAATAGTATCTAAATAAGTTGTTAATTTATTTACATAAAATGCAACAGTTGAAAGATATATTTCACGATATGTTACGATGTTTTTCAGAATTTTAGTGGGACGCCTTTTATACTGTATTTTATAAGTAGTAGGCGACTCTAAAAACTCTTTTAAAGTATAAGGTCTACTGTAGGATACAACTTTTTCATTTTTTCTATCTCTAGAAATAACTATTCTTAAAGGGAATTTTGCTAAGTATAAAAATTTAAATTGTTTTCTTAGTTCTCTTATAAGATACATTTTTTCGGTGTTATACAGGTATAAAGTAATAATTACTTTAGAATTAGTGTGTTTTAATTCACCTTTACCTACAAAAACTTTTCTAGGAGATAAACGTCTAAATCTACTAACTGTAGGTTTAACATTTAAAATTTTATGATTAACTTGCATATTATAATAACCTTTTAATAAGTTAATTAAACTTTTATCTAAAACGGGTAATGTTTTTACAAGGTTTTTGTTATAATTATAAATACTGTTAAATCATTCTTGAGCTGCAGGTGGGTAATGTCTCGTTTGTCCTGTATCATTAAAAACATATTGCAAAGGTTTATAAACAACTTTGTTTATCTTTTTAGTGAATATACGAGGAGTACTAAAAACTACGGGATTATGAACATTTGATTTATTCAATTGTTTATCTATTTTAGTATTATTCATATTAAATATTTTATAAAAAGAGTTTTCTTTATTTTAATATAAATATATTATATTAAAGCTAGTACATTAATAAAAAAGATTATTAATAATAGGATAGCTATAATTTAAGTAATTATAGCTTTTATATATAAGAGGAAAAAAGAAATGTTGGGTGCTAATAGAAAGGTTATTGTTAGCATAACTCACCTTCTAGTCGTTGAACGCTTTTACTCTACAATATATACTAGGTAAAAAAAGTAAAAGGAGTTTAACAACCCCTAATATATTATAAACCTAAGACATAAAAATGCTAGAGTAAAGATCGCTTCAAGTTAACTCTTGCAAAGCATAAAGTCATTCTTGAAATTATCCCAATTAAATACCAATAGATTTATTCCGACTGCAGCAGCTTTGACTAAGCCATGATGACGGAATCAAAGCTGCTGAAAAGGAATAAAGCATCGGGGGACTAACATCCCTAGCGTAGCTTTTTCAAAAACCCAAGACCTTTCCTTTCTGCGTCTTGTGATCATATGCCCCGCTTACGCGACTGATAGACGTGTAAGTCAGACAGTAAAGCAAGATTAAGCCATTAAACTTGACAAGTAATAAACATAATTATATTATTAGTGTAGTGTATTTATTTACAATAAATCTACTAATAACATAACTAAAAACATTAAGATAATTTTAATGTTTTAATTACAACTATTTTCCATATAGTTAAAATCTTACTTGTATAAAATTTATTAGTTCTAACTCAATAGATATATAGCTGGATTAGTTATAGCTTCTTATTCTATCGAAGAAGAGGACTATACCAAATAACAAACTAAAAATTAAAAAAATATACGAAATATCGTATATTTGACTACCATAATTTAATTATGGTAATTTTACAAAATTAACTTTGGATACACCCAGGTACTTTTTATGGGATCTGTGCCCCGCATAAACTGCCTCCTAGCAATTGTCCCCTCAAAAGAGGGTTAATCATTGTACTAAACCCCAGTAATAATAAATAAATATTAAAACTAAAATATTAGTAGTCTGACGTAGATATTATCTACCAATATGATAAATTAAATAAAGGAGTTTCAATTGTGCATACAGCAAACGAACGCCTTTTATAGACGTTCCTGCTATCTTAACATACCTTATACACTAAAATTCATAGTATCATATTCAATAACTAGCAACAGTAAAGCTGCATAGGGTCTTCTCGTCTAACTAGAGGTAAACTGTATCTGCACAGTTATTCCAATTTCACTGAGCCAATCATCGAGACAGCTGTTGCATCGTTAAATCATTCATGCAAGACCGCATTTAACGGCCAAGGTATTCCGCTACCTTAGGACCCTCATAGGTAAGGCCGCCATTGATCGGGGTTTCCTTCAAAGCCAAGCTTATATTAGTCAGCTTAGCAAATCCGTTAACCAGCCGACATCGGGCAGAAATCACACTCAATACTTTGATTTATTATCTTACTGCAGAGTGCTTTGTTTTAATTAAACAGTCGTACAACACTATTCCATGCTTCCTATTCTTTACCTGATATTAATCAGGAGGAATGGCTCTCCTTATCCCGAAGTTACGGTAGTTAGTTTGCCGAGTTCCTTGATGATTGTTCACTCAAACGCCTTCGTATTCTCTACTAGCTTACTTGTGGTAGTTTTTAGGTACGGTTTTTCTTGTATTTATCTTAACTCTTCATCTAATTAAGTTTATTATAGTGTTCAATAAATACTGTTACTGTTTTTCCAGAACCCATTACACTTTACTCGTTAAATTTTTTTTACTCTATCTCATCTAATTAGTATATTGAAGAGTATTAAAGTTTAAACCGTTATTCTCATCTATTATTAGTATATTGAAGCGTATTTAAATAATTGATAAGTATTGTCTTTACAGATCAAGGTTGTAACTTGTAACTCAGATTTTTCTCATCATTTAATCCATTAGGTTGGTAAATTTAGAGGCCGTTACTTTACAAAATCCATAAGCTTTAGGCGAGGGATTGATCATAAAAGGCATAGCCTCATCTATTGAGTTTATTGGATACCTAAATATGACCCCCCTTTTTCGTTACTCATGTCAGCATTCTCACTTGGGTTATCTGATCAATATTCTTGAAAAGAATAAGTCCGAGATTTACCCAACGTTCCGCTACCCCACTAAATATAATAAAAAAGATTATTAATAAATATGGACAATGTGTCGGTATAATGTTTAGATCCGTTAAATCTTCGGCGCAACTATCGATGCAATTTCCACTTTAAATGAAAAAAGCTAAACTAGTGCTCTGTTACGAGATCTTCAAAAAATGACCGCTTCTAAGCCTATTTCCTAGTCGTATAAGATAGAAACCTCCTTAATTTCACTTAACATTAATTTTGGAACCTTAACAATTGTTCTGGGCTGTTTCCCTTTAGACATACAACCTTATCGTACTATGTCCGATTATTCAAGATTCATCATTGCCCTTCCGAGTGCGAATACTCACCGATAAAACCTTCACGGTTGCCCGATATATGCAAAAATAGCTTTTAAAATCAAAAGATCTTAAAAATTAAAAGTTGCCTGAGATCACAGTTCTGTACCTGCTATGATGTAACTTGAATTACCTACTTATATAGGTTTCGCAGAAAACCAGCTATCCTAGTCAGTATTGTCTTTCACTAACTTACCACAGTTCTTCGGATATCTTTACAACGATAACCCGTTCGAGCTTTTATAACTCTGACTATGGTAAGATCACTAGGCTTCGGGTCTAATTTTAGATACTAAATCATTATTTCATAATTGGTTTATCTAGGCATTACTGCTCGCATCTAACATTAACTTGCTGACCCATTATGCAAAAGGTACGCTCTCACTTATAATTCACTCGAGCTGCTTATAAAACTACTATTTTAGACGTTCCTTCACAGTACTATACGCTATCGCTTATATATTATATTTAGCCTTAGAGGAAGGTTCCCCTTATATTCAAACAGATTTAGTCCGTTTTACTTATTATATATTATAAAATATATATTAGGCTACTCTATTTTCATTCACACTAATCATAGAATCTCGTTTGATTTTTTTTCCTAAAGTTACTAAGATATTTCAGTTCACTTCGTTTATTATTAGATTTCTCTTAGAGTTCATGTGTTCTTTTTTTATAACACAAATTAATAATTCGAGCTATGTCTCTCTTTAATATATAGCTAGTCATCAACATAATAGTTTCTTTATATACTTTACTAAATTATAAATAAATAATTTAGAAATTTTAAATAGATATCAGATAGATTACTATTAATTATATTTGTACTGGGATTTTTTTTTTCTGCTGCTTATGAAGTAAAGTCATGCTAGACAAAAAGTACTTCGTATGCAAAGCGTCAATAGAATATCCGCAAAACTTTATATAAGTTAATATAATTTTATTTTACATCAGGTTACTCCGACTTGAACAGAGTATCTCCTCTTCCCAAAAGAGGCGTATTACCAGTCCTACTCTAACCTGTTTTATATATTGTATAGCGTCCTCTTTATAAACTTCTTTTAAGATATTTCGAATAATTATATTAGCCAAACCTACATGACAAAGAGGAAGAAGACCCTACATAATATTTATTTGTCTCAGTATTATTGAATCTATAAATACCTGACTTATTTTTATTTTCTGAGTAAACCTTTTTTTTTTTATCTATATACGGATTAATATATGTAACAGTAGGAATTATAATTATATTATTACTCATATTATTAATTTTACTTAAAAAAAAAAGATACTATATTATATAAAGCATACTCAGGAGGTGAGGGATTTGAACCCCCGAAATATTGCTATTTAATAAAGCTCAAATTTACCGCCATCAACCACTCGACCAACCTCCTTAATAGTGATTCCTTAAGGACTTGAACCTTAAATAACATCCTTATCAAGAATGCGCTTTACCAATTAAGCTAAGGAACCTAAATATATCTAGTATACTTGGCACTTTGCCTACTAAGTACTTCTTGCGTAAGATGACATCATTTATTACCGACCACTTTATTTATTGCGAACTATTTCACTTTTAGAGTAAGCTATTATAACTTTATAAATAAGGGCGTAGCATTAAAAACAAGAGCATTCAGACTTGAACTGAAAATAAGAAATTTGAAGTTTCCGGTTTTGCCAATTAAACTATGCTCTTGGATACCTTCTTGCGTAGCTAAAGATGAAGTACTTATTACATAGCATGACAACATTATTTATTGCTACGAAATATACATCAAAGTAAGAAGTAAATCATTAAAACGGAAAAGAGCTGGTTCGAACAGCCAAGTGCTAATTGCACGATGTTTAGCAAACATCTCACCCTACCAATGGTAACTTTTCCTAGTAAGTTAAATATACGGGTAATGTCGGGCTCGAACCGACATAGGCTTTCATGACAAGAAAGTTCCTTACCAATTAGGATAATAACCCTCAATATACGGCTAGTCGGATTTGAACCGACATCATCTGTTTGGAAGACAGTAGACCTACCATTGATCGATAGCCGTTTATTATATTTTTTATTATTTATAAGTGATGTAATAAATGTAAATATTAGAATACTTAAAAATAATATTTTATTGCTATAAAGTGAGAGGAAGTAAAGCAGAAAAAGAGTATAAACTTTACTAGGTAAATATGAGTAATATAAGATCTGCGGGATTTGAACCCGCATAACAAAGATTAAAAGTCTCGTATTTTACCTTTAAATTAAGATCTCTATATACTATTAGTATATATATATTTTAAATATATGTATGGAACTTACTTTCATCTACGCTTATATATTAAGTAAATTATATATTATTTAGGGATAGTATGTTTATTAGGTATTCTATACAATAATTCAACAATAGTACTTAATTGTTATGCTACATTTAAATATATTTTATATATTTTATATAAACCATAAAAATAAATAATAAGTTAAAAATGATGTCTTATACTCTGTAATGGTACAAAGTAAATATATGAATTAAGTATTATAATTTTTATTTATATTA
>Ga0209611_10001752_pt1 | contig 37595 bp, 28 predicted proteins | sample S1TSphgellanicum_3_FD_187693 | JGI IMG/M metagenome (GOLD analysis project Ga0209611, IMG submission 187693) | Host-associated microbial communities from peat moss isolated from Minnesota, USA - S1T2_Fc - Sphagnum magellanicum MG (SPAdes) (version 2) | ecosystem: Host-associated > Plants > Peat...
CCTGAAACGGCCTGAATGATCTCATCCTGAATTGGTGCACTGGTGGCTGCTGGTTCACTCCGGCTGTAGATAGGACCCCCAAACACACCTACTTCTGTTGGTGATAATTATTCTGAGAAACAGTAGAAGATGAACCAAGAGGGCCTGGACAATGCTAGAGGAGATTATTGATTCGGATGTGTTTTTATTCCTATGAACCTTCTGAAAACTTTGCAATCTGTCAAAAATAGGAAATTGGGATTGAGAGTGCCCTAGAGTTAGACAAAAGGATATAGAAACAATATTTGTTTAGGTTGTAAAAAAATTGAAAAGAAATTGTTTTGTTTTTGAACTGCAAAACTTGTGGAAATTTTGAATTTAGCACAACTTGCTCTTCAACGAAGTTCAGGCTGTAAATAGTGTTAAACTGAGTTTGGATCTGTAAATAATATGTCACTAATTTGCTTTGCTGTTTGTCTTGCTTTCTTCAAGACTAAATGAGTATGCCATGTTCTGTCAACTCATGAGCTGTGAAAACAACACTGGAAAGCCATCTGAGTTAGCTGTCAGCTCTCCTTTAGGGGGGTGAAGTCCCGTTAACTTATCAAATTGTCCACTAAATTTGTGTCTGGGTTCTTAACTTATTGATTGTCTACTGAATTTGTATTTGGGTTGTTTTGGTATATACAGAGAATTTGTATGGGTCAAATTGGTCATTTTATTGATTGTCTACTAAATTTGTGTGTAGCTCTTTTGGTATATATAGTGAATTTGTTTGGGTCAAATTGGTCATTTTATTGGCTCCATCTGTAAGAGAGACTAGGGAATGCTGAAATTTTTCATTCTGTCCCACATTTTGAGGAATGATCACCAGGTGTTACTAATTTAAAAACAAATTGTGTGAGTTCATTTGTTGGGGAACTTCAAGGAACATAATTTCCTGTTTTAACTGTTGCTGGTTCGTAGTTGCCAAATGGGGCAGAGCCATTACACCAGGAGCCTGCTTTTTTTTAACAAATTGTTAGGATTGTAGCCAATGTGAGGAGGGTGAACAGTTCTTCAACTTTTAGGTTTTGAGGGAGAGGAGGGACCGGGTGGCTCTATCCTAGGTGCACAATAATGCTTCAAAAGACCACTTTACATGGATCACCCAAAATGAGGCTGATGTAGCTCCACCCATGCCTGGTGTTTGGGCCTCCAATGGTGAATCTCATATCAAAGAATGGCTGGCATTTTTCATGCCTCACCCATAAACATGAAACTTGGGCTTCAAAAAAAAAGTGGGAAACTAGAGTAAACCAGCCCATCACTGATCACCTGCTTGTGATCGAACACTTTGGCAGATCTTTCTCAATTCTTCTCCATTTTGAGTGATTTAAAATGTTATAGGAGCACCTTCTCAAGCTCTACAAATCATCTTGGAAATGCAAAGTCAAAGGACCAGCCAAAAAATAGCAGTAAAAAAAAAACATTTTTTCGAATTGCAAGCTGTGTTTTTTTTCATTTTGACCTCTCTTACTTTCAAATCTCATAACTTTCTTATTTCTTATTCATTTAAAAAGATTTAAAATGCTATAGGAGCACTGCCTGAAGTTCTAAGAATCATCTTGGAATTCTAATAGCAACTGAGAAATACACAACGAATTTTTTTTGATGCACGAACCCCCTGTATATTTCTAATCCTTTTTTATAATTGTTAGTGTGTCAGATGCGCCAAGAGGAGGGGTTCAATTTTTGTTTGAACGCCAGAAACAACAAAGCCCTCCCCTTGGATCTGGCTTGCCCTGAGTGCTTAAGTATTCGGTCACCAGCCGGTTTACCCTACCAATAGAAAACCCATTGGACCAATCAATCAAATTGGCCCGTAAAGTCATGCCCTGTTGGGCCTGAGTTGCAGCCCTCATTTGATGCTTTATCCCTCCTGGCTGTTGTCTGCAAAGTCATGAAATTTTATTAAATAAGGGTATGAAATACCGAGACTCAGGATTAAATGCATTAGGCTTGAGAACATTTTAGCTAGAGGACACATACCAGCACCTCTGATTGGTCGAAAGGTTCAGGAAAAGAAAGGACATGGCAAACAAATTTGGTGCTAAACTGAGTTTCATGCCCCCTTAAGCCCATTGTAATTTTTTTTCTAATTTTTTTGAAATCTCATCCCCTATGTGACCAAACAGGGGGTTCCAGTGCCGTCTTTTCCTGACTTTACGGATAACTCTATTATTAGCTGGTGTTTGATTGTGCAGTGCCTTCTGCCAGCCATAACATCATGGTGCACAAATGATGGCACAAAACTATTTTCCTGTTCCAAACCCGCATGATATCTATCTATTTACGATTCGTCATCCAAAACTTGCTCTGTATTGTGTGTGAGTGGAAAAGGAGAAATTCCACCCAGGTTGTTCAGACCAACAATGGCGACTATAGCCCTGGAAAGAACCCCAATTGAAGTGGGGTCAGACATTGGGGAGACAGGGAAAGAGGGGATATGGAAGGAGTTGCCTGGCAAGAAATAAGAAAACTCAATATTTGTACTTTAAAGTCAGTGTGGTATTATGGCTGTTCTTCACCCTCAATATATTATGGCCAAATCAACTTGGTCGCCCCTTGCCAATTGTGATGATGGCTAATTGTGATGTGCTCTGCTCTTGTACATTCCTCAGGTGGTTTTCTTCCTTTGGGTAGGGTTCCCTGGCTTTTAACATGGGGGATCAGCCAGGGTTTGGATGATGATTCTAGCGAGAGCTTGTGGTCAGGGCCGGCCGTTGGATGATTCTGGCTCCTAATGACTTTGTGACAAAGCCCGATTGATTACTGGTGAGCTAGGAGCCAGAATCGTCCAAACCCTGCCTGATCCCTGGTATGTAGTGCATATATAGGTAATCATGAAAGGCAAGTTGAATGAATGTCTTGGATAGAAATCTGCATGATATTAATTCTGCAAGTAGAAGCCCACTAGGCCTAAAGTCAACAAGATTCACCGAACAGGAAAAACACACATATATCTGGTTCTATGGACTAGATGTACATTTGCTTAGTTGGTTCTTGGGAACATATTGAGCCTGGCAAGGTGAGATGCCTTCCCATCAGGTGTTAGCAGCAGCTTCTATTTTGGTGTGGTGGGGGAGGGGTTCTATTCTGGAAAAAAAAAATTGAAAATCAGAAAGAAATTCTGAAATTTTGGAAAACATTGGAAAATTTTGGGAACCACCCCAAAAAATTTAAAAAATCAAATAAAATCCCTGATTAGCAGATTTCACTGAGGCCTGTTCAAGAGTGTACCTGGTGTTCCACTGTTGACTCTCAACACGAGTGGAACTGGCATATGCCCATCTGTCCCACCTAGGAAAAAACCCTACAAAAACCAAGACACCACAACTGGGGGTGAGATAATTGCTATGGTGAGGAAGATTATGGGTTGTAATTGGGACCTTGGTAGCAACTGAAGGTCATTAGCTCCAGGGTGAGTGAACCAGCACCCACCAGTGCACCAGTTGTGGATGAGGCTGTTCTGGTCATTTTGGGATGGACCCAAACCACTTAACCCATCTGACCTGGATTTCAAGTTTTGTTTTTTCTTTCTACCCTACGTTCCATCCAACTTTCAAAATTCTAGACTTTACTTTGCTCAATCCCTATTTCCTACCTACCTCCCTTCCAACCACTCACCATCGCTTGCAAGCTGCTAAGATTCAGGTTTTCCTAAGTTTGAAAGTTGTTGGTCTTTGAGGTTCACTTGGTTTAGGGATCTGGGAAATGAGTTGGGAGGTGTGATAGGAGGAAAGGAACAGGTTGATGCGATCTTAGAGATGAGCAATGAGGCGGGAGTGGAGCAAGGAAACAAGCACATGGGAGAGGAGCCAAGAGGTGAACATACCCACCCAAGTACATTGGCCACCCAACCTTGCCTAGTTGTGTGTTGATGTTGTTCTAAAGAAAGAAAGATGACAATGAGTTTTGTTTGTTGTCGTCATCTTCCTCCTCGTGGTTTTGTGTTGATGTTGTTGAAGGCAATGACAATGAGTTGTGTGTTCATTTTTGTCTACTTCCTCTTCTTGATCTTGTGTTGATGTGTTGAAGACAACAACGATGAGTCGTGCATTCATCATCATTGTTTTCCTCCTCTTCATCCTATTTTGATGTTGTTGCATAATTGCATAAAGGAATATGACAATGTTTATTCAGAATGTTTTTGTTTATCACTTGTTGATTATAATGTGGGCATGGGGGAATGGTGATTTTGGGGTTCGATTTGAAGTAGGTAGTAAACTACCTTGTGAAAAAAAGGCGAATGAAGAAGTTTTACAAGTTGAAGGAAAGGCGCAACAATAACAATTTGTCCATTTGTAAATCAATCAAAATGCTTTGAACATTAAAATAACAAGTACATGGGTTCATTTTAAAATGCAATGGCCATTATGTCTATGTTGATTCATTTTAGTATCAATGAATGAGATATATTGTGTCCCATAATAGCTAGCAAGAAAAGGTTGGACAAAATAATTCTTAACATTGGAAAGGTTTTGATATGTATAACAAAGCCCATGGCACAATAGGAATGAGTAAACACATAACTTCAAAACATTACACAATGTTGAACCTTTACATAACACAAACAAGTTGCTACTGATGTAACAATTAATGTTCAACAATCTTGTAAGAAGAGGAAAAACCAACAACTACCTTGATTGCTATTTTTTTCAATATTGACATCCTTCATAATAAATAAAACATTGCTTAAAAAAATGACCTTAACAATTTCATGTTACAATACACCAAAAGATACCACCTATTGAGTTCCAATGAAAACATTTGATTCAAGAAGCTAATACCTCGTTAGTCCTTTGTTAGTGTGGTTGAGTTGTGTTTCCAAATATACAATAGATCACCAATACAATAATCCCTAATATGGTCAACAAGATCATGGAATGTCATGTTCTTCTTGCTCTTGCTAAAGCCACCATAGGCATTGCCACGTGCCATTTATGGATGTTAAGAAAAGGATTCGATACATTTGCTTTAGTAGTGAATTACATTGACAAAAAATGGAAAATGTGTCATATTATTATAAACATATTTCAAGTTCATGAAACATTGAAAGATAACAAGGTTATACAAATAACAAATTTGTTTTCTTGTTACAACTTCTATGAGAATGAAATAACATATGTGAAAGACAAAAAATCAAATTAAACACCTTCACAATTGCATTAAAAAACATGTCATGTGTTTTGCTCATGATACTGCAATCGTATGTTGCTAGTTGATGTGGGCATGCCATGTCAAAATGTTGTCAATATGTTCCTAATGCCTTCAAAAACTTTGGTGCAACAAAAGAGGTTTCAATTTAAAATGCTAATGTTTCTTTGTGAAATAATATTATTCAAATGAAAAAAGTGGAGAAGGGAGATAGGAAAGTGTTAAAGCTTGCAAATATGCAATTGTTTGTCCTTGGAGGTTGAAGATTCCTATGAAAGCCTAGTTCACACCAAAAGACATAATTTTTAAAGAAATCTTCAAGTCCAAGGATTTTATAAACTTGCGTTATTGAAAAAAAATAGTTGTTAACTTGCAAAGCAAAATTCACACTCCGCATACATGGATTATGGCATAGAAAGTGAACCAAACTTTGATTTGAACAATCACCCAATGTGTGTTGAACCCATCCTACGGATATTGACAATTGTTTGATATAATAATTATTACTATAACCACGTATTGTATGTCATACAACACCAATATTGATGCAAATGATGTAATGTAGGTACATGACTTCTAATAATTCTAGATTATGTAATTATGGTTTTGTTTTTTGAGCTTACGTGAAATTTTGAGTTTAATTGTTTGATAATTAATGTTGATTGCAAGATGGAAAGTTTGACTTCAAACTCTTTTACATGTTGAGCATTGCATAAAAGCTAAAATTGATATGTTGAGGCCATTTTTGACCTTTATGCCATCATTTCAACTTTAAATGTTCATATCAATTTTGTTCTTACACTAGACCTTTATTTTAAAAACTTGCACTTCATTCAAAATTGTAGGGGCCTTGATATGCTTATGAATATTGCATCATCATAATATAACCACAAAATTAATTTGATGTTATTATATTGAATGTAAAATATAATATAATAACACAAAAATGTTAAACTACTACCTATTAATCTACCTATTAAATGTATGTCATTCAAAATTATGTGGACCTTGATATGCTTATGAATATTTCATCAAATACAATCACAAAGTTAATTTGATGCTACTAATATTAAATGTTTACTACATTAAAAAGGCTAAGCTATTATTTATTAATTTAACCTACCTACTACCTACTATTTGGCTTGCTTAACTACCTGCTTACTTAGATACTTACGTACATATATACTTACCTATTTAGCCAAACTAAGCTAGGTAATACATACGTAGGTAATTAGTTAGGCTAGCTTACATGGATAGGTTAAATACATAAATAAGTAAGTAAATATATAAGTAGATCCCTAATGTTCTAAATGAAAAAATAATGTACTATACCATTATATATATAATGTACCCTTAGTAAACATTATTATACCTTTAAGAGCTTTAGGTTCACATCATAATTGTTAACAAAAATGGGTTTGATTGTCATTATATGGTACAATTACTGTGTTGTAAAATGTTGTTCGTGAATAAAAGTAATAATAAAATTCATCACGTTGGAGGAATGAAAAAACATGTATTCATAACTTAGTCACAAATATGTTAAAAATAAAATGTTGTTAAAAATAAAAGCATGAACAATTACATATGATAGTCATATGTAATTGCAAATCTATTGGTTCAATTTTTTAAAAAAAATTGTTTAGTACCAACAATTTAACACGGAGTTCTATCAATATTCAAAATATTCATGTTCTTTTGTTTGAACTAGGTGTTTTTATAACTATGGCTTCAATTGAAGAAGCTACATTTAGGCTCTTCTAAACGGACTTGTCACTTTTCAAAAGGGCTATAATTCTTAGTCCTTAAGTTGGTGGGCAAAAACATAGATGGAAAATAACCATTTTTGGGAACCTAGTATGATAGCCAATACATAGGTGAAAAATGTTGTGAAGTCCTATTAGGACGAAGATAAAAGATTCATGAAGTAATATAATAAACCCCTTTTAATAATCATGCCCACTTTAATCACTTTATTGTTTGTGTCACACATTTTTTGATAACCATTATATTTTAGTAAAAAACACCATTTTTTAGAGTCATTATCACACTCATTAGTCGCACGAAATATTTGCAATTTTTTTTTTGTAAATGTGATTATAATGAGGGAAATCTAGGGCAAATATTAAAGTTTTGTAAATTGTAGTTCCTTTTGACAATGTTAGCATTGCTTTGTGTTCAAGTTCTACAAATTAACAACAATGAATCTAGTTGAAAAGAAAAGAAAAGAAACTTTTTAGTGCAGACAACAAACATCTACGAACTTGCCAAGAAAAAAATTTGAAAAAAATTAAAAACATCTAGTTGACAAGATACACAAGTTAACAATTAAAGAACTCAAACTCAATATAAATTGTCACATTAAAACAATCCAAAATCACAACCTTCTTCAAGTCTAATAATACATAGTAGAGCTTACCCATGTAGGAAACTTAAATAATTGGCACCTTTATTCTAGCATAAAAAAGTTGTTTTGTCAAGTTTTTTTTTTGCCTATAGTCACAATCTTGAAAGGGCTTCTATGGAATGTGACTATACATGTTTAAACCACAATTTATTAGTGTCACAAAAAAATTGGTCACCAATGGCATGATTATAAAGGAGGTTTATTGTAATAGCTAAAATCTATGATATGGATGCAACATCAACAAAGGACCAAGGTAATTTGAGCTCCTCGTGAATTTATACTAAGTGCCCAAGTAATTTGGTAGGTGTGACTAATGTTGAACTTATAATGCCAAGACCATGGTTATTAGGTGTAGTTAATTTTTGGAAGGTGTTGGCTTGGATGACTGACTAAGCCTAAGGATGGTTCACCTTGGCAAGTGAGCAACCAAGGTACTTTATGTGTAGGGTAAAGTCTTGCGGTCAGGGCATTATGCCTTGATAGCCAAGGATAGAGGCCAAAGTTTGGGGGTGTAATGGTGTTTTGTTAAGGAATTTTTGTTTGTAGTCAAAGTGACGGTCATCCATAGGAAGTTGTAAAAAAAGTGACGATCATCCCTAGGAGAATTTCGCCAAATATGGTTATAAAAAGAAAAAAAACAAGTATTTGATCATCCATCTATATTTTTGGCTAAACAATGAGAACCAAATATTTGAATTGAATGATTTTATCTTTTTTTCCATCATTTCTGGTGACCAAAAACCTCCAAAATCACTTACTTAAATTTTTTATTTTTTATTTCGATATTTGGTGACATTTTGCAATTAAAAAAATGTCAAGACATAATATCCTAATGTCCTAGCAACAAGGCCTTCCCTGACAGAAAGCACAAGCTAAGAAACCTAGAGTTTGGAGTCAGCTTTAAAAAAAATAAAAATTTACATAGGCATCTTACACCTACTTTGCAAGAGTGGGAGGCACACTATGCCTATTATAGTGCATTCACACTTGATGTTAAGTCAATGTTAAATGAAAGTCTAGGTGGCGTCCTAGGTGGCGCACAATGTTAATTAGGTGATAGCTTAGTGTTAAGTGAATGTTAGCTTAACATAAAATTTTCATAGTAAGTAAGACTGAGTCCTAGATGGCTAGCATGATGTTAGGGGATTTAACACTAGAGTCCCTAACACCAAGTGTGAACACACCTTCAAATAGGTACAAGCTGCTTGAAATCATTCAATATACAAGAACTTCTACACCACAAGTCCAAACGCCCTGAAACCAAGCCAATGCACCCCTCCCTCCTCCTCAAGAGCTTTCCCAAGAGACCAAAGAACGTGATCTGAAGCATCCGAGTTCGGTGGATCATAAATACAAACAAAACAAAACAAACTACCTTCCTTCATAAATAGATAGTTCATTGTATGGGAGAGTCCAGCATATTAGTTACTGGAGTCTGGACACTCTGTAGAGTATGATATGATGTTCAGCCAACTGAAGATAGGGAATGTGCAAAAAGGTATTAAGGAGGTAGTAAAACGTCAGAAGGTAGCAAAATATGATAGGATAGCCTAAGGTCAATTTCCACATGGACAAGACAAATAATAATTATTTTTCAAAAATTTAATTCATTTAGAAAAAATCTAAATTTTTAAATTTCCTTGATCTACTTATGATATTGTCATATGAGGTAGTGAAAATATTATTCAGAGTGTAGCAATATGATAATTATAATGATGTCCAAAATCTCAACTTCACATTTTCACAAAATTTAGTTTCACTATTTTGAGAATTATTTAATGGAAAAGCTGACCTTAGAGTAAGGTAGATAACTCTTGCACTAATGTCCAATGGTCTGCTGCCACATAAATTGGTTGCTCCCTACAATCACAACCATATCTTTTTTAAGTGTGTTTGTTTTGTGACTTTGCATCTTACACATGTCACCCTTTAGCATAAAGGTGGGATGCTTGGTCCTTTTTGAGTTCTTTGTATAAAAGGGTAATGTATCTGCACAACCAATGGACCCTTCCTTTGCCCCTCCTCCTCCTTTTGAAACTACCTAAAGCACTTGGAGAAATTTCTTAAGTAGATTTAGAGGTCTTCCTAAATCCTTGAATGTTGGTCTTAGAAAAGAGGAGGGAGGGATCTTATGCCTATTATTCAGGAGGGTGGGGGGGGGGGAGAAACATTACACTTGTTTATAGGCTTAAGATCCCTCCCACTCCTAATTACTAGGGGATAGCCCTCCCACTACTATTGTACGGTGATTTGCCTATGTTTAAATTTATGATCATGTTGGCCTCATGCTTTATGGTGGGTAATGCCCCATTGTGGGGACATTCTCAAAATGTGGGACCAGACTAGATTATCACATGATCCTAGGCCCCTTCCTTACTTTGGGAATATCCTCACCTTGGGGTGTCCCTTGCACATAAAGATATCCACAAAATTTCTTAGTGTATTGAAAGGCCATGTCCTAAACCGTAATCTCTTGGGTCCTAAGGGAGGGGTTATTTCATTTTTCTTTACAAAATTTCTTAGTGTATTTAAAGGCCATGTCCTAAACCGTAATTTCTTGGGTCCTAAGGGAGGGATTATTTCATTTTTGAAGTGGGTCCTTCCATTCCATGGTGAGATCATCTATGTTCCAAGCAGGTTCTTCCATTTTCGACAAATCTGGACCATAGAAAGAGAAAGAAAATTAAATTTTGGCAGCATCTTGACGTGGATGAATGCCTGAGGATGAGGGCATTTACCAAAAATCAAGCCAGCATGGGCCACCCAGCCAGCACTCGGCAATTGCCTGGCCCTCCTTCAGGCTTCCAATAGTTGCCCTCATCCTCAAGCTTTACACTTTAATTGAATGTATCTGTGGTACAAGAAGATATGGAGATGTATCTATCCAATAGAATTTTATTTCCCGATACTTTTTTATCTGAATATGTGGGCATGAGAACGGTCCAAGCATTAAGTTAGTTCTCCGACCACTCATTCCTGTTCATGCATGCAGACAAAGGAACGGATTAAAGTTAAGACCAACCAACCATACGTACCGAGGCCCATCTTCCTCTCTCTCAGAATTTATCCCGTCCATAATAATATATCCTCACCATTCATGCACTCACGTTTCTCAAACATCACCACCTGAAAATGTTACGAATGTGAGGCGAGAAAATAACAACTAAAAACTCCTTTGAGGTTTGAACTTTGCTTCAATTGCTCCCTCCTCATCCTCCTCGTCCTCCCTCCCTCAAAACAAGAAAAATGACCCAAAACCTTGAATGTCTCACCTCTTTAGATTCATCCTGCAAACAAAAGAATTGGAAAAAGATGAAACTTTTTTCTTTTTTGGGGGGGGGGGGGGGAGGAGGGGATGTTTGAATCATGCCAAAATGAGCAAGCTCATCGTGTTGTCATGGCTCGGGACAGATGGCAAGTTCAATCCACCAACAACTCTTAAAAATAGGAAATGTTCCATGCATGAAGTTCCCCAAAAAATGAATGTTTATTATACCTTGTGAACATTACTGAAAATGTCGACCAAATGAAATGTTTGTAAGGAAAACTTACTTTTTGGTGAAGTTCTAACAAAATGAATGTACTCATGGTTTGCACTAACACACTGCTAAATAGCACTGAAATTGTGAACAAAATGAACAAACTACAGGAAATGTTTGGTGAAGTTCCCAAAAAAATGAACTCATGGGTTGGTTACATTAATAGTTGGTGAACATTCCTCAAAATATGGACAAAATTGATTTAAAAAAAAAAAAAACTACAGCAAGTTCCCCAAGAAAAGAACTTGGAGTTTACATTAACAACACTTGGGGAACATTTCTCCAAATGTGGACCCAAAAAATTGAATTAGTCCGAAGTCCAAATATCATTGAAAACGTGGACCAAATGAAAACCTATTTGAAAAAAAAAACTTGTGGCATGTGCTCTTGGCCACATTGTGAACCCTAATTTTTTAATTTTGTGATTTTTTTTTGGAATTTTGGATGACAAATATAACCCAAAATTTTATGTCTTTCACACCTTGGAAGTGAATCACCCCACCCATAAAATCTAAACCATTGAGCACTTTCCAACAAAATCAAAAGTGTGCCCCAATTTCTTTATAAGTTTTTAGTTTTGATTTCACTGAATTTCACTGAAAAAAATTGTTTAATATTCAATAAATTTTGCAAAATAGGTTTAAACATTAGGTCTAAATCATGGTCTTCCACCCTACCTCAAGGGGCTTTTCAATGATGCTAAGACTGGGGTGAGGGACACCATGGTTTGCAAGATCTCAATGTGACAAACAAATTACCTTCCATAATAGATAGATGTTCCCAAGTTCCTCAAAAAGGAATTCATGGTTCACATTAACACCCCCTGAAAATACATTACTCAAAGCTGTGGGACCAAATGAAGACTACATTATTCCATAAAGCACTTTGAAATTTCCTAGAGTATTTGGAGGGTACCTTATATCCATAATTATACCTCCAAGAAAGAAGGATATTATGGCTACTCCTTAAGAATAGGGGATAAATTATGGCTACTTGTGAGATGGAAATTATGGCTACTTGTAGATGTAAGATATCTTTCCCTTTGTAGAGTAGGTGGAGGAATAGCCCCACCTACACCGTGATCTGAATTTGATAGCTTCATACATAACCTTGGCCTCATGATCAACATTTGTTTAAGTTCATGATAACCTTTGACTCGTGTCTTATGATAGCTAAAAGCCCAAAGGCAAGGAACTCTCCCTAAATGTGGGCTGGGCTAGGGCTTTGACCTAGGCCCCTTATTTTGAGAATGCTTTTTACCCAAGGGCTTTACCCTAGACACAATTAATACTAACAAAATGAACTCCAACAAAATTGCACAACCCCACAAGAAAGAAACCTTAAAATATTGTGAAAAATTTCACCACTTTTGAATCTGAAATTTAGACCACACACATATACAATTGCCGAAATGTGATGTTGGACTCAACTATGGCCTCATTGTCCTAGGCCCCTTATTTCGAGAATGCTCTCACCCTTAGACATAATACCACCTAGTCAAAAAAAAATTGAAATTCAATCTGAAGGAAAAAAACAACAACAAAATTGCACCCAAAAAGAGAGAAACCCAAAAAAAAAATTAGAAAAACAATTGAAAAATTTCATCACTTATGAATCTAAATTTTAGACCCCACACCACACACACACACACACACAATTGCCAAAATGTGGTCGAGGCTTAGCTATGACCTCCTCATAGGCCCCATTATTTTGTGAATTCCCTCACCCTAGGGCTTTAATTTGAGCATGCCCAACACCCTAGGGCTTTATTTTGAGAATGCCCCCACCCTACTAGGGCTTCACCCTAAACATAATTGTAGCTAGTCAAACAAAATGAAGTCCAACAAACAAAAACAAACAAAATTAGGCTACACCCCAAAAGAAAAACAAACCCTAAAATATTTGAAAACAATTGGAAAATGTTCCCCACTTATGAATCTGAATTTTACACCACACACACAGAAAGTGCACACAAACAAGAGAGCCTGCCAAAAGCCTCCCTTCTTCTCTCTCCCTCTGTGTCTCTCGCGCAGGCTCTGAAATTCCCCTTCTCCTCTCTCCCTCTCTCTCTGTGCTGCTGCTGTTGCTGCGCTTTCGTCTTCCTGCGGTTTCTTCCTTCGCGAGTTCTTTGCCATTCGTGCAATGGACCGTGCGAGGATCTTTCTCGCGAAGCGCTTGTTGCAGCAGCGCTCGCGGAGTAGCAGCAGTATTGCACCGGCGTTTTCTTCTTCAACTTCTTCTCTGGATTCTTCTTCTTCTTCTGTTTCTTCTGCGGTTGTATTGCAGGAATCTGTTGTAGGGAGCTCAGTTGTTCGGAGTAATCATGGACTTGCAAGTGTTTTTCCTGGTTTTAGCCAGCGTTTTCGTACCAGTCCTCCTCCTGGGAGTAGTGTCGTGAGATCTTTTGCTTCTACTGGAGTACGGGGGATCTCCATCGACGCTTTGCAGCCGAGTGATACTTTCCAGCGACGGCACAATGGACCTACTTCAGTGGAGCAGCTTGGCATGGCGCAGACATGCGGCTTCGAGTCCTTGGACGCGCTTATCGATGCGACGGTGCCGAAGTCCATACGACGATCGCCGTTGCAGCTTGGCAAGTATCACGAAGGTTTGACGGAGAGTCAGATGTTGGCGCACTTCCGTAGCTTGGCGTCCAAGAACAAGGTGCACAAATCCTACATCGGTATGGGCTATTACGACACGCTCGTGCCGCCTGTCATCTTGCGCAACATTCTTGAGAATCCTGGCTGGTATACGCAATATACGCCTTACCAGGCAGAGATCGCACAAGGTCGCTTGGAGTCTTTGCTCAACTTCCAAACCATGATCACCGACCTGACGGCCATGCCGATGTCCAATGCTTCCTTGTTGGACGAGGCCACCGCCGCCGCGGAAGCCATGACTATGTGTAGTAACATTGCGCGCGGACGCAAGAAGACGTTCTTTGTGGCGGATAACTGTTTCCCGCAGACAATTGAGGTTTGCAGGACGCGTGCGGATGGTCTCGGACTCAATGTAGTGGTGGCTAACTACAAGGACTTCGATTACAGCAAGAAAGATGTGTGCGGGGTCCTGGTGCAGTATCCCGCTGCGGACGGGCAGATCATCGATTACTCTGATTTTGTGAAGATGGCGCACTCACAAGGAGTGAAGGTGGTGATGTCTACCGACTTGCTGGCTCTCACCGTCTTGCGGCCGCCTGGAGAGCTGGGAGCCGATATGGTTGTCGGATCTGCGCAGCGGTTCGGAGTTCCCATGGGCTATGGCGGTCCTCATGCCGCTTTTCTTGCCACTTCGCAGGAGTACAAGCGTTTGATGCCGGGACGCATCATTGGTGTCAGTGTGGATGCCACTGGAAAGCCCTGTCTGCGCATGGCCATGCAGACCAGGGAACAGCACATTCGACGCGACAAGGCTACGAGCAACATATGCACTGCGCAGGTACGATAATAAGACTCTCTCAAGACTGATATCCCAATACATGGATAGAGAGACAAAGACGGAAGAGAGAAACCAGATTGCCATTTTGTGATGAAGATGATGGTCTTATGCTTTGTGAATGAGACCCACACAAGGTATGACAGCGCCCACTGTTGTCATGTTTCTCCCGGTTTGTCTGGAGTTCACACACAATGGTTTTTTTACCTTCAAGCTGCTATCGGGTTTTTTGCTGTGCAATCTCATAGATGTGAACACTTAATTCTTTGGATCTCTTCTTCTTCTCATGGATGTTGTTGTCTGGCTTATGTTTTTGGTGTCTTGGATTCAGGCATTGCTTGCGAACATGGCAGCAATGTATGCAGTTTATCATGGGCCTGGTGGCCTCAAGACAATAGCAGACCGTGTTCATGGTCTGGCAGCTGTCTTTGCAACTGGTGTTGCTAAGCTTCCAAATATTAGTGTTGGTTCAGAACCCTTTTTCGACACTGTCAAGTTGACACTTGCTGATGGATCAGCCCAGAAGGTTGCAGACTCTGCAGCTGAGAAAGGCATTAACTTGCGTGTGGTCAACAATAACACGGTCAGTAACTCAAATTTTGTTTGTCATTCCCTTTATTGCCTCGAAACCGTATTGAGTGAGTATTCATTGCAAGGACAAATGCTGTGAAAGTTCTACTCACATTTTCATTTCTTATGTGCAAGGGATCAACACCAGTGAGGTGATGACAGGGTTTGATCCAAGTTTGGTGGCTTGTTTTATTAAATCTAGCCTTTGGAATCAAATGTCTGGCTTGATTCTTGTTTAGCAACCTATTTGCCTACACACAGTGCCTGTCACAAATTTGTGTGAATGTGTCTACATAGTATTGCTCAATGACTGGCAACATGACATGCGACATGATGCAGATAACCTTAGCTTTTGACGAGACCACAACTCTTGGAGACATAGACCAACTGTTTCAGATATTTGGAGGGGACAAACCTGTAAGTGAATCTGCTTCAAGAAAATGAACCGATGTTTTGGTGTGGGTCAATGTGCATTGCTCCTTGAATCAGCATGTTCATCCTGGGGCACTTGCTTGTTCATGAATTTGTGATTCATGTGGTTGACACTGTTTTTGGAGTTGTTCCAGGTGGGGTTTTCAGCAAAGGAGCTTGCCCCAGAGGTTCAGACGCATCTTCCAAAATCCCTAGAACGTGACAGTCCTTATCTGACACATCCAGTCTTCAACATGTGAGTAGTACTGAGACTTTTGCATTGGGAGGTGACTAAGCCAGAGCTTTTGAGACACAATGTTGCATTCTTGATGTGCTGATTGGTCTAGATGCTGTCCCAGGTATGTGAGCTAACAAAGACCACCCTTTGAATTCAGATATCAGTCAGAGCATGAGTTGCTACGCTACCTGCACAGATTGCAGGCTAAAGACTTGTCCTTGGTGCACAGCATGATCCCACTGGGATCATGCACCATGAAACTGAATGCCACGACTGAAATGATACCAGTTACTTGGCCTGAACTTGCCAACATCCATCCATTTGCACCATTGGACCAGACAACAGGTTACCAGGTGTGTATTATCTATTCTGTGCTTGTCCTGTCATTTTCTGTATGTCTTGCCAAACTTTGATTCTAGTTGCATGTGTGGAGGACAACAATCAAAGGGACAAGTTACATCCAGGTGGCCTGTGTTCACTGAACCTTCAATTAAAGATCTAATGCAAAACTCCCTTGGTACTGGCAGGAAATGTTTCAAGAGTTAGGCGAGCAGCTATGTGAGATTACAGGATTTGATTCAATGTCTTTCCAGCCCAATGCTGGTGCTGCTGGTGAATATGCAGGGCTCATGGTTATCCGTGCTTACCACCAGGTTAGTCATACCCAACAGATGATGTTTGTTCTTGAGAAAGCATGGTGGATAGAGGTTCTGTTCCATCAACAATAGAATACTGTGTTAATCTTATTACATACGTAGGCAGGGAGATTCTCACCTAATTTGGGCGTCATTGTTCCAGGCACGGGGCGATCACCATCGGAATGTGTGCATTATCCCCACATCAGCTCATGGAACCAACCCTGCCAGTGCTGCGATGTGTGGGATGAGTATTGTTACCATTGGAACAGATGCTCATGGCAATGTTGACATTGCTGAGCTGCAGCAAGCAGCAGAAAAACACAAAGATAATCTTGCTGCTCTCATGGTAATAGAACATTGTAGATGGTGTTGTCTGGTTAGTTGCAATAGGCTGATTTGTTGAGGAAGGGGAGTAAAGCATCCTTCAATCATCACAGGGAACTTGCTATACTAGTTACAATGACATGTTAACTTTGTTAGGTTGTCATGTCAATGATCATGTGTGAAATTTTGGACATTGTTTTGAATGGCCTGAAGTTCTAAGTTTGCCATTTGTGCCTGGGATGAAACTTATAGTTACTCTCTTCTGGCTTTCATAATCATTTGGCAGGTGACTTATCCTTCTACACATGGTGTGTATGAGGAGGGCATTGATGACATATGCAACATCATACATAAGTATGGAGGACAGGTCTACATGGATGGTGCCAACATGAACGCACAGGTAAAGGATCTATGGTTCATTCATCTAGCATGTTGCAATAACTCATATTCTCAGAGTTCATCTTGGAGCTTGGATTTATCAACTCTCTGCACTCAAAAATAAGCATTGTGTTTTAGACTGCTGTCAACCCAGGAACTGATGTGTCTTTGCTCTGGCAGGTTGGCTTGACAAGTCCAGGACACATTGGTGCAGATGTCTGCCATCTGAATTTGCATAAGACCTTTTGCATTCCCCATGGAGGTGGTGGTCCTGGCATGGGTCCTATTGGTGTAAAGAAGCACCTTGCTCCATTCCTGCCATCCCATCCTGTGGTGTGTAATCTTGGTCTCAGCATTCTCCATCTGTCCTTTTCTCAGGCATTCTGCATGTTTGTATTGCAGATTGCACCATTTTGAAACCTTGAATTTGTCCAGGTACACATGGATTGGCACATATATCTGATGTTGTTGTGTTGAACGTTGGAACCATATTATTGGACAATGTGTGTGATTTTCACACTGTCTGGGTGTATGATGCTGGCAGGTTCCAACAGGAGGCATTCCAGCACCAGAGAATGCTCAGCCTCTTGGTGTTATATCTGCAGCTCCTTGGGGTTCAGCCCTCATATTGCCAATTTCCTACTCATATATCTCTATGATGGGATCCCAGGGCCTGACAGATGCCTCGAGAATCGCCATTCTTAATGCAAACTACATGGCTAAACGCCTTGAGGTCAGTTGTCGTCATCAGATGAACTATGATCTGGTTTGGTCCAGGGTTAGAATTGGACAATTCCCTGGAGAACCGGAAAGTTGTTACCTTGTAGATGACTTCTTGTCTCTTATGGCAACTAGAAAGTGGAACCCTGACAATATGTTTGCTTCTGTGACAGAATCATTACCCAGTACTGTTCCGCGGTGTGAATGGAACGTGTGCACATGAGTTCATCATTGACATGCGAGGATTCAAGGTTCTTTGCAATCCAGATATGTGCATGCATTGATCTTGGCAGAGACCATCCAGTCCTTGACATGAGTTTCTTTTCATACTCAATTTGGAATAAATGATCCAGTTGCAATTGTGCAGTTAGTTAATAGTTTTAGAAGTTATTTTGCAGGAGAGTGCTGGTATTGAAGCAGAAGATGTGGCCAAGAGGCTTATGGACTATGGTTATCATGCTCCAACCATGTCCTGGCCTGTGAGTGGCACACTCATGATAGAGCCCACTGAAAGTGAGAGCAAGGTATTTACTTTGTCTATCTTGGAATCTGCTGGTTATTGTTTGTTTATAGCAGACAACTGTAGATGTATTGAATTGGGGGCAACTGTTGCTTACACCTGTTTGTATTTTGGAGTCCAGGCAGAGCTGGATCGTTTCTGTGATGCTCTGATTGCCATTCGGGGTGAAATTCAGGCTATTGAAGAGGGTTCCGCAAACTCTCGTGACAATGTTCTCAAGGTGTTTCTTCACAGACAAACCTTGTTCAATCAAGCTGTTGTACTTGTCTTTCCTTTATTGGCTTGTACATAGATTTGATGCAGTTGTAGTCTACTTAAAATTTACATGCTATGTTTGTGTTGCCATAGGGGGCCCCGCATCCTGCATCGATTGTCTTGGCAGATGAGTGGACAAAACCATACACAAGGGAGTCTGCAGCCTTCCCAGCACCTTGGGTTCGTGCATCAAAATTCTGGCCAACAACAGGGCGGGTAGATAATGTCTTTGGTGACCGCAACCTTGTGTGCACAAACCCCACATATGTGACTGAAGAAAAGGAGGCAGTAGCTGCCTAGTTGTAGCAGCCCAAGGTTAGAATGCTTTGATGATAATGATGATGATGATGATATTGATAAAACCTGCAATGGCAGATTGTGTTGTATTGTAGTGCTTGCAGTTCTATGCCCTAATTTACATTGAACAATCAGCTGCTAGCTGAGGTAAGTAACCACTCATTAGAATCCAACCACCATTTATTTGTAGCCATTGTTTCTGCAGTAAGCTAATGGTGCTCTGCTAGCTCACCATTTTCTTAATTGAATTTGCTGACTATCTAAAAAAATTTGGAGATTCTTATCCTGTTCAGTTTGATTCAGGGTAGAATTGGACTTCAGTAGCACAACAGTGCCATAGATGTCAGGACACAAAGATTGAATCACCACTTGATTGTCAAAAGCAGAGATGTAAATATTTGGTTTGTATCTTAATTGCGATCATCATGGTTCAACATATATGTTATCAGCCAGTTACTTGTAATTTGGCTCAACTAGTGTTGCTATATCTCTTGTGGATTTGTTGCACAACTATGAAAGCAGTAGCACGTCTAGTGCGAACAGGGCTTTGAAAGCAGGACAGTATTCACTGCCAAAGCTTGATGAACTTGCTTAGGGGTACAGTACATCTTCACACTCGAATCATGACTGGGCCTGGAACCATTTTCTGGTGCTTCTGGAAATGCAACAAGAATCACAAACGCAGATTTTTACATAATTGTGTGCCCAAAACTGTGGGTATTTACATAATTGTGTGCCCAAAACTGTGGGTAATTTATTAGACTTTCTCTGCAATCTTTTCTTTGGGGGCAAACTTCGACAATTCCAGTTGGACATATACATATCATTAAATGAGTATAATACCACGTTAGAGTTGTCCAAAATCACATGAAAATATACTACATTCACATCTACCTTCTAAACAATGGAAGGCTTGTCAAGTCATTGATTTTGCTATATATATGATTGTGCTAAATGTGGATCATAAAGAAATCATGACTCTGCCCACAGTGAGTATGCATTGAGATTTTTAACACACAATACTTTAATGGCTTCACAACAGAGTTCTGACCCACACCAGAATGCAGGTACTGGCTGCTTCAATTTCACGATGTAGTCATCAAGATACAATCAACAGAGCCTCTGCAACTTATTGCTTCTAACTCTGAAACCTAAATTCTATGGTGTGGGATATGGTGGGAGCAGATCCTCTGGAACCTCTCATTGAACATCATGGGAAACAAAATGGTGTTGGCATTCACACTCACACTCGCACCCCCACACAATCATGTAAATCCAGCAGTCTCCCAACTCTACAATACACTGAGATTCTCCAGCAGCAAACATAGATACTTGTGCCCTGAAACACTTACATATATCCCACTTATCCCATGAATTATGCTTCCCAACACCTGAGTGCCCTCCAATTCAATTTCAATCTGCGGAGTCTAACTGAACATTCTCAATACCATAGATTTTCTCCACACCAACAGATTTCTCTCCCATAGTAGTACATAACTCTTTGAGAACCTCTTTCTCATCCCCATGTCAAAAATCCCTTGCAGCAAGACTTTTCTGGCGTCTGACCAATTTTCCCACAGAAGAAAACATTCATGTGCAACAGCATATCAACACATCTTCCCATTCAGCAATCCTCTAGACTTATCATCATCTCCCACCCATCATGATACACCCACCTGATTCATATAAAACCATGTTCAAATCCTCCTGATCATGCGAACTGCACACAGCAGAAACAGGAAATGGTGACTTAATTCAGACTTGAACAATGCTCACAGAAAATGGTGACTTAATTTCAGACTTGAACAATGCTCATTCAGGACTGCCACAAGTACACTTCTCCCTGATAGGGCATTACACAGCAGGGCATTACCCTACAAGCCTACACATTATTTTCCTCTTTCAGATTATTATTATTTTTTAAATATTCACATTGTCACTCTATTACCCTGTATTTAGTTTTTCATTTAAAAAAAATTTAATATCATTTAAACTTTCTTCCCTCCTTGCATACCATATGTGGGTGGCACTTGAATATATTGGGGGAATAGTTGAAATTTATAAACAATACTGAGAAAAAGAACCTTGAACTTTCATGGTTACTATTAAATTTGATGAATATTATGCAACATGTTGTAGGTTCAACTCTCTATTGGGATGTTACTCATCATAGCCTATCAAAAAAATCTGAAAAAAATTCCCCCAAAAAATGACATTTAAAAAAAGAAAAAGAAACATGGAATAAAATACTCCCATTATTTTGCTTTCAAATTTTTGAACACTTAGTAGAATGTTTTGCACATGTTGCAATTTCCACCAAGATGTAAATGAAAGGGAAAGCATGTCTTAAAATCCCAATGTCCAGATTAAAATGTTTTTAAATGTATAAGTTCACAATTTCACATCATGTATTGTATTGGCCTAGGATTGTTTACTAATCCACTGCAAATTGTGAAATAATATTTTTAAATGTTCAAATGAATAATTGTTTTCATTTGTCAAAGTGAGTTATGTTTAAATATAACAGTTTTATGAAATAACATTCAATGGTTCATTTGATGAGGAAACCCAATTTGAAAGCCTCTTACAACAAGCAGTACATATAATTAGAAAACAAGTCCTATATGATCACATTATTACCAAAGTTTTGCAATTGCATAAAATTATTTATTTCATAATACCCTATTGTTATCATATATTAAGTATTTAAAAAATGTAGGTGTCTCCCAATATCTCCTTAAAACATGGCTATGCAATTGTCTTTCTTGCCCTAAATGACAAGAAACAAGTTGTGGGCCATCTTTTCTTCATAATCATTAATTCTTGTGGGTTTTATGTTTTAGACTCTAGTTCATTGAATTTTCAAAACATGTTCTATTTACTTGTGTTGTATACTCAACTAATTGTCAATTATCAATAGATTGTGTGAATTTTTGGCAATTTTAACTAGTCTTTCAAGAATTATGTTCATCTTTTGTAAAATTTGAAATCATGTCTATCATAATTGCAATTTGAAAAATAAGATTGCACATGTTTTATGTTTGTTGAAGGTCAAGAAAGCTCCTTGATTATCGTCAAAATCTTGGTCATGTAACAAATGGGAGGATTGCCAAGTGACCTAATTGTTGATAACAAAGGTTGCATATTGGAAAATTCAAAATGAATCCTTAATCCTTCTCCTAATATTCATCAAAGTCCATGTAGTTCAAAAGTCTTAATGTTATTGGAATGATAATATGCCCACACAATATTTTTGTGTGCCAACAATCTTTTATTGGAAAAAATAAGCTTGAAATATTATATCATTTTCTAATGGGGTAATATACCCAATAACAAAACAAAGTGTCCTTGCATTAAAATTTAACATAAATCAACAACTGATTTTGGTTTGAATTTTCTTTTGGGTTCAATTTCATAATTTCATTATCACATTTAGGGAACATGGGTGGTAGAAAAGTGTTAGCATTTGAATTGTCTTATTTTGGTAGTGGCACTATAATTGAAAGATGATATGAATGTGGCGATGCCGAGGCCATTACTATATAAAAAACCAACATGTAAGACTTGTCATCCAACCACCTTTTACACATCGAATTGTAAGATTTGTAATGCATTAGGTTTTGATGGAAAACCTTGTGTACAATTTTGTAAGAATCAACGATGTGCTGCCAACAACCCCAACTATGCTACACCAGATTACACTCAATTCATGAAAAAAAAGATGAAGAATCGAAAACTTCACCATAAAACACCAATGACATTATTCAAGCCTCCATGCAACAAAACATGCATTGTGCAAAGGCAAGATTGTGAATTTCAAACACAAAGGTGCAATTGCAATATTCGTGTGTCATCACAATGTTTTTACCCTCAAAAGTTTGGAAATAACTATGTGTGTCGTGGAAACACCAAAACAACATCAACTCAAACTTGTCCAACAATATTCAAAATCCCTCAAAACTATGAAAGATATTGCAAATCAAGAGAGGCAATTGATAATAGTGACATTTCTAGTGCATGTTCATATGAGCTCAAGACTACATGCACAATATGTGGGATGGATTTAACTAACAAATCAATGTGTGCAAGCAACCCTCTTTACAATATGAATGAAGTAAGTGACACACTTAATACTATTGAACTTGACACTGGATTACAAATTGAAAGTCAACCTCCTTCTCCTCCTAACATGGTGAGGTCATTGAACCTCTCTAAAGAAGAGGTTATAGGATTGGTTTTCTTTAGCATAATTCTCACTATGGCATTAGTCCCTATGTTCGATGCTATATTTCGAGCATTTCTTGGAGCAAATGATTGTATTTGTAAAGGTGATGGCCATGAATTGGGAGGCCTTCTTGGGCAACCTTATGTTATGGCTAATGGGTTACAACGAGGACTTCCTTATTGGGTTACTTGTCCTTTTAAAGACCTTGCAATTGTAAGTGACGTATATATTAGATGATATACAAACCTAGTTTATATGGTTTTAATTCAAAATTTCTTCCTTACTACCTTCCACTAGCAAGGTAAACCATAATTGTTATGCCTTTGTTCCTTATGAACAATTTAAGCAATCATGATGAAAATGGAATATTTTCCAAAATCTTAACATTTGATCCATTACATTCAATAAGTTTTTTTTATTGCAATTTTTAAAAAAATGACTTGTATGTTTTCTATTGATGCAAAAACTAATTGTCTTGATTCCCTCATTAAATTAATGCACTATCTTTCGAACCCAAGAGGAAGGTCCATTCATGTTTGACATTTCTCATAATTTATGTTTTCCATCGGGCACGATAATTACCTACATATTGTAAGTTGCACTAAGTTGTATGAAAATATGTTATTCCAAAAGTGGAAAGTTTGGAAGTTGAAATTCTCAAAATTAGGTATTTTGACTTTAATATAATAAATTTCAAAGATTTTAACAATTAAAAATCAATTTATTTACATTATAAATTGTTTCACATTACTTGGGTTAAATCCATTTTCCCTCCTATTGATCACCCCATAAGCAATTTATTTTTTATTATATTTGATAAGTGCAAAAATTTATGTCCCAATTCTAAATTGTCACGACTATCTAACATATTTACATAATAACACTTTTTTGGGGGTTTTATTGTCTTAAATATTTAGAATTCAAATGTGTTATGTTCATGGCTTACATCTTTGTACTTTTATGTTGAATAAACAGTAATATCTGTATACACATTTCTATTTGCATTCCCTTTTGCATGGATGTTGAAATGATCAAAAACATCAAGTTTAAACTCTCAATGAAAAGTTTGTGTGTGCTAAATTATTTGTTGAATTGTGCATATGATCATTTTACATTTATGATTGGTGTTGATATGTGTGTGTATTTCATATTGATTCATTTTCATATAAAAGTTGAAATGTACAACATGGAATTCATTTCAAAAAACTATTCATTCCCAATAATAAACGAAGGGTTGAGCTTAGATGACCATTCTTATGAACATAGGATGGATCACATTTTGTCGTGTTTTTAAAAGTATATGTGTGTGTGTGTGTGTGGACATAAATATTGCAATAAAGCAACTTGGAAAGCTCATATTCTAGTTGCTTAAGCTAGGGAAGGTATACATATATTGTGTGGTGAATCATGTTAACATTTAAAAACGTAGAGAATTTTCAAACTAAAATAAAACTTTGTGCTTTTTGATAGTGTAAATATGCATTCAAAGTTCCATTCAGGGAACTCAAACTTTCATCCTTTTCAAAACTTTCACATGCTTTTGAAATCTTTTGTTCATGTTATGTGTATGGTGTTAATAGTATAGATAGGAAATCAAGTTCATAACTAATTAATTAGAATGTGATTTCAAAATCATGCACTATCAATTCACTTTTTAATATTTCACAATAACATTTTGATTGAATGATTCAACAACTTCATGATTAAAAAATAAATCATGAAAATATTCATTATGTATATTTCACAAATTGTTCTATGTGAAAAGATGAAAGACTTGCAAACACATGGCCACATATTTTCCTAACTTTCCAAAGGTGCACAACATGTGTTTGACATCTCTAAATTGTTGGGTCATCATCCCCATGCAAAATTTTATTTGCTACTTGAATAGGTTATATGTCTCAATAAGATTATCAACCTACACAATAATCATTAAGTCATTCAAAACTTCATTTTTCTTGCATAAGGTTACCAAATGTCAATGAGATTATTGACTTACAAAAGAATAACTAAAGTCATGAATTTTTTTCATTTTGTTATTTCAAAAGGTTACCAAATCTCAATGAAATTATTGACTTATAAGACAATAATTAAGTCATGCAAAACTTCATTTGCTACTTCAATAGGTTACAAAATCCCAATGAAATGAAATTATTTACTTATAAAACAATAATTAAATCATGCAAAATTTCATTTGCTACTTCAATAGGTTACAAAATCCCAATGAAATTACTGACCTACAAAGCAAGCATTAATTTGATCAAGTGATGGCTATGATCAAGCTTGATGTTGCTAAAGCACCTAGACATTGTTAATAATGGATATGTGAGTTGGTTTGAATAATGAGTGACATGTGACTTTAGGGTTTCTCTTATGTAAAGAGCCCCCCCCCCCATGGATTTGAAGATATATTTTGTTAACTTGAATATCTAAGTTTCATTAGATTCATAAGAATTTTCTGTACTTATATAAATTCATAAAGAGGTTCAAAAGATTTAGAATTCCAGCACCATTTTTTCTTGGATTTAATTAGAAATTAGGAAAATTTTCCATAATGTTGATATAATAAAATTATTACACACTAATAACCAAAAGTAAAAGGAAAAAAATTGCTGAAGCTTGGGTGCCTTAAACAGAGTAGTAAGTTAATTATTATTCCTTGCCAAGTTCCAGTCAAATTCCTGCACAAAATTACTTCAAGATGTGCAGAATATGCTTCAAGATGCATAGAATGTGCTTCAATGTGGAGAGTAAGTTTGGTTGTGGCTGAGCTTGGTGCTGGAATTGGCCAAACCCTAACCACACAACTGTTATGGCTACCAGAATAGGCAAGATCTGCTGATTATGACTGCAGAATTGGCACCTGTGTTGAAATGGGTTTAGGGTTTAGCCCTGAGAATCAGTCGACTAAAAGGGAGAAATAAGACCTAAACAGCTATTAACATTTTAAGAGATAATCTAACTTATTTTACAGTATTCATAATAATAAAAATGTAATAAATTCATTGCAAGCTGATTTTTCCCAATGGTTTCATTCATTTTCCCAATTTTTAAAATGTTAATGAAAGGGGGAAAATAATTCATCTTTGGGAATCCAAAGTTCAATTCAATCTGGCTAATAACACACAAAATTATGTGGACTTTTAAATAGAGGATTACAAACATGCAAATTGAAACAAATTAGTCAATGAACAAAATTAGTGAATTATTGTAGTACCTACCTGGGTAGCTTCGACACCAATTATATTATTTGTAAAAATGTTGAAATTTTGAAAAGAAAAAAATCGAAGAACATTTTTTTTTTTGAAGGAAAATAATTATTCTTTTGAAATCTTCAAGAATATTCAAACTTTCAACATGCAATCTTCAAAAATTAATTATGGTTCAACAGATCTGTGTTGAAGCTGACCCTGTTCAATGGTAAATTCTTTGTTGAAAAACCAAAAAAGATTAATTATTATTTAATTAATTATTAAATTATTAATAATTCATGCCATGATTAACTCTTTAAATTTGGCCTCATTAAAGTAAAATGAAAATTTCTTTTCATGACATTAAGAGCCTCTATAGACTATGGCATGTGTTGTAAGGGGAGTGAAAAACAACTTTGGTGTCCCCCCCTCCCCCATCCCCTCCCAAAAAGAGGCTTCCTTTGTGTACCCGGGGTCATGTTCACTCCCCTAGTCATTGCGGAACCAGGAACACTTCAACTCCTTCTCCATACATGATACATATATACATATACATGCATGTATAAGATGTGAATTCTAAGGCCATTTGACAAAAAAGCCTTTAAAGTCTACTTCCATTGAAGGATATTTCATAGTTGTGTGATTTGTGTGGATAATGTGGTTGTAAAGGGATGGTTACCTGTTGCTTGGGTATGTATGTCGAGAAACAAATTCTGTCCAAAGAACAAACAAGCAAAACAGATACTTGATGCCAAACATGAATAAAACAAAACTTCGCTTTTTGTTTTGTTTTGTTCCAAACGCTAATTTCTTTCTTGATGCCTAAGAGATGGGGTTTATTTCATTCTTGATGTGGGTTCTTCTATTCCATGGTGAGATCTTATGTATTGTGTGTGTGTGTTCTTCCATTCTTGGAGTGGGCTTCTTCCATTTTCTACAGATTTTGGCTGTAGAAAATTTTCTGCAGCATTTTATGTGGGAGTATATAGATAGCCTTGCATGGGGCCTCCTTCTGTAATGCCCTCATAATGGGCTACTACCCTACATGTAAGGAGCTAGCTAGATTTTCACCGTGTTACTTTAAGTCAATTTCAGACATAGCCTTGTGTGAGATCTTACTAGCTGCTGCGTAAGATCCCAGTCAACAAGACCTTGTGAATTTCACAAGCATCCTGGTTTCAAAAATTTCTTGGTTTCAAAAATTTCTTGGAAACCTTGTCGGTTTCTTGAAGCAGGTGAAGTGGAGGGTGTGCTTTGAGACCCTTCCAGGAATTGAGGCTTCAATCTCGAGGCCAGTAGGCGAAGTGGAGGGCCTCCTGTGGAGGCCCTGAAGGGTCTAAAAAGCAGAACCTTTTTCGTACACAAAACCACCCATTTGTACATTTAACAACTATACATATTACAGGAGCAATACATACATACACCCAACAACAATTTGTGTGAGTTTTATGATGTGTTTTTAATGATTTATTTCCAGTCACCATTTGCTACTGCTACTGCTACCAGTACCACTCACATGACCCTTTTTTCTTGTATTCTTTGTAGCTATTGTCTGCAGGGTGCATGCTACTCTGCCACATTTGTACAAGATGTGCCATTTCCCCCTCTAAATAGTGGTGGTGGTAGTAGTAGTAGTAGTTGTTGTTGTTGTACTACTACTATTACTACCACTGCACTACTACAATCCACCAATTTGTTGCTCTCATGTTGTCCTCAAGCTTTAGTTACATTTGGGTAACTGTAGCTTTGTTTGTCCCCAGTTTGTGGGTAGTCCTTGTTTAGGTCTGAAATCCAAGCTAGTCGTCAGTCATTCCTGATGCTCTTGTTTGTCGTTTGTTTGTTTTGTTTGTTGCTTCTTGTTGGTTTGTTGTTGTGAACTAAGGTCACTTGGGAAAAGTAGTGTTATTTGTGTGTATGTATTGTGTCTTTTCTTACAAGCATTTTTTGGGGGTTGCTTGAAAGTGAGAGGTTTGATAAAATAATAAAGAAAGAAGGAAATTTTTTGGGGACTAAATTTGGGAGTTTCATGAAAGAGAGAGGTTTGATCATAAGAAGAACAAAGTTGGAGATTCATGAAGAGAGATTTGATCATAGAGGAAAGAAAGAAAAAGTTGGAGCTCTGCGAATGGAGAGGTTTGATAGATAATCAAGGAACAAGTATGGTTTTTGTTTTTTAGTCGTTGGAGTTTCATGAAGAGAGGTTTGATAATAATAGCAAGGAGAAAGTTGGAGCTTCCTGAAGATAGGTTTAATAAAAGGAAGAAAGGAAGGTTTTTTGGTGGTTTTTTAGTAGTTGCAGTTTCATGATAAAATGTTTGATGATAGGAAGGAATGAAGGTAGGTTTTTAGGGTTTTTAGTAGTTGGGAGTTTCATGAAGAGAGGTTTGATGATAGGAAGAAGAAAGGAAGGCTTTTTGGACATTGTTTTTAAGTTGGAGTTTCTTTCATGTGACGAAATGAAACCATCTTTTCATTGGTTTTGGTAGATGAAGAGGATTCAAGTAGAGAATTGTGACATGTGATGGGAAATATGTGATTTAGTTTTGAAAAAAGAGAGCTTGAGATTCTGTATTGAATGTTGCTTTTTCATAACCTAACTTTTCATTTTACGAGAGAGAGAGAGAGAGAGAGAGAGAGAGAGAGAGAGAGAGAGAGAGAGAGAGAGGACTTGATGTGACAAGAACAACATTTTTTGTATAGGAAGGTTTTGGATTCCAACAATGGGTTTGAGCATTTCACAGGTTCAGAGAACTTGGTTGAAAGAATTTGTTGTTGTTGGTTGTTTTTTGGAGATGGGTCATCTTGTGGACTCAGAGAGATACTTGCATTTTTCTTTATGTGAGCTATAGTGAGAGAGAGAGAGAGAGAGAGAGAGAGAGAGAGAGAGAGAGAGCTTGGAAAACAAATTCGCATGGTGGAGCTTTGCTTCTGTATTTGCTTTCATGATCTTGAGATACATCTTTGTTGTATGAGACTCTGTCTCGCATGTGAGTTCTGGTTGTATTGTTTTATGACAGAGAGAAGATGTTTTGTTGCTTGCTGCAAAATCATCAACAGATTTGTGCTTCTCTTGCATTCTCTTGACCTTTCAGCAGGGGTACTCAGAATTCACATCAGTTTGCAACAAGTCATTCCATTGCAGGTTTGTTTTTTTTTCATCAGTTTTTTCGCCACCCTAAACCCTAACCCTTTGCTCTGCTTCCTATGTGATGTTTGCCGTCATGAAGTGGGTCGTTGGGTGGGTGTTTCCATTTCATTCTCATGCATACTTCCTTCTTCCTTGTTGTTGTTCTTCTTCCAGGTGTGCGAGGTGCTTGAATGGCATCTGACGATTCTTCACCAGCTGCATCACTAGAAAAGCAAAAAAGGGGCATTCGACGGAAGAAGAGTGCCTATCAGCTTGAACTTCTGGAGAAAGTATATGCAGGTACAAAATATCATAAATACTGCACTTTTTTGCCATCCCTAGACAGCACAGAATGTGTTTTCCACACATCCCTCCAATGTCAAGAGCAGGATTCTACAATGTTCATTCTGTTGGTCATTTTGTCCTTGTTCTGTTTTAGGGTTTGAGGTCTAAGAATGCTCATCAGAAACAGACTCTAAAAGTGCTCTTTTCCTTTTTGGTCTTGGTGAATTTTTGGAGCAGAGGATAAATTCCCATCAATTGCATTCCGAGCAGGGCTTACCAAGGAACTTGGATTGTCAGAAAAGCAGTTGCAAGTATGGTTCACTCATCGCCGTCGTAAGGACCGACGTGATGGGATAGATGTGGATCAACCGATGCCACATGGAAATAATCATTGCAACAGTGAGAGACAGGGGGATGATGATGATGAACCTGAATTGCTACAAGAAATGCAACTCCATCTTAACAGCAGAGAAGAAGATGGATCATGTCTGAAGGATCGATATCCAATTTCAGTAGTTGAAGATGATGATGATGATGATGATGATGATGATGTGATTATCATTGAGAGTATAAATGGCACGGATAGGTCAAATGCAAAACTCGAAAAGATTCAAAAACCCAAGCCTGCAATTGCAAGGAAAGAATTTGCACCCCAATTGAAGCAAGCAGGTGAGAGGCAGCTGCCTTGTTGGAGACCAAACTTGGAACCGGAAGCTAATATTACTAATAATGCTGAAGCAGCCCATGAACTGGCTGCAATTGCAGCTGTTGAGATGCAATTACGAGGACCAATGCAGGATGATGGACCTCCCTTGGGTTTTGAGTTTGATTCCTTACCCCCTGATGCATTTCAGGAGTTCACAGGTAGACAAGGTAAGTGGTGGTTTTTTTTTCCCTGTAACTGATTACTTGTTAGTCCTTCTGCACTTGCAAATCAATGGGGACCTTTTTGTGTCAGTAGTGCACAGCCAACATATGTTACAAGATTATGATTCTGATACCATGACATGTAGAGGAGTAGCATGAAGGTTGTGTGTTGATATAACAGGGTTGAGTGCAAAGCTGACTCTGATCCTTTGGATGTGTTTATGAAGCTTTTGGAAATTGGTCATGAATGTGGGTGACATTGTGGGTTGACATGGTCAGGAGGACTATATAGTGCAAATAGGAGTGAGAATCTCTTGACTGGGAGAGGTTCTGCACGGTCGTCACGAAAGAGCAAGAATCTCATGTTTCGGGACAAGAAGAAAAGGAAACTAGGTAACCTCCTAATTAGAGGCAAGGGGAAGAGTTTGTGAGTCTTGTTTTTGTGCATGAGTTAGTTGTTCTTGGGAGCATTTTGCAAGTGATCCAGACTTACATGGGTTGTTACACTTTGTGTTTTGCTATGAGAACTTTCGGTTGTGAGAAGTTCTATAAACCTGTTGCTTGTGATATAGTGGTAACTCACTGTGTGCTCTGTTTCCTTTGTAGAGTATTTCAACTGATCTGCTCATGATGATTGGAAAGAAGAACAACCTGAAAGCGATTCATGAAACCAATGAGGACAATTGGAAAGAAGAAGAACCTGAAAGCATCAATGATACTGTTTTCATTTGTGACTTGCAGTTGCTAGGCTAATTTGCAGGGTTGCACATGTCACCAATGCCATCCCAATATGGCGTCATGTGTGTGCATGTCATCAATTGCATACTGGCACCTGATCAGGCATTCAAACAGGATTTTTCAGGAGTGCCCATTTTTTGTGCAGAGACATGGTGGTGGTTTTGTGGCAGCAGCAGAGCACATACCTGATCCAGGATGCAATTTGTAACATTATGTTGTTACTCATTCTATGTAAGGTATGCACTTTGTGATCACACTTGGTTTCCACGTGTTTTCAATCAGAGTTTTGGTTAGTGAGTTTTGGCGTATGCAACTGTAGATTTGTACATATTACAGTCAGCACAGAGCCAAAATTGAGCAACGAGTTTCTGCTCAATTGGGTCAGAAAGTGCACTGAATGCTGGTGATGGGCGTTTCAAAGTTTTGGCTTTCAATCAGCTCTGCTCAATTGGGCAGATATGGTGCTGAACACTGATGATGGGCATTACAAAATTTTGGCTTTCAATCAGCACTGCTCAATGGGTGAGACCATGGTGCTGAACACTGATGATGAGTGATTCAAAAGTTTTGGCGTTTTCTGTTTTTTTGGGGCCACATGCCATTTTCTCTTCAATTGTGTGCATGCATGTGGACCAAGGCGTTATGGAATGTGTAACAAGTGGGAGTGAATTCGTATGTGAAAAATTTAAGCAAGTGGGAATGAATTTGTATGTGAAAAATTTAAGTATTCTTGATTTTTGATGTTCACATATTATATGAATATATAACACAACAAAATCATGATCCATGAAACCCATAGTAATTTCAGTGAAACAGAACAAGAAATTTTATCTTTCTTAAGTGGTGTTACTCTTTATGACAAATTTTAAATTAAAAAAAAAATCATTAAACCTTTATGGTTTGAATACATTTGAGGAATTTGACTCCTAACCTTTCCCCTTGGTTTCTAATTCACTTGGCGACTCATTTGGTTAGTTATTGTTATGTGACATCTAATAGAATGTGATAGTTTCATTATGGCCATTAAGCAATTTTATGGACCCTGCAAAAATGTTTCTCACATCCAAGTTTTAGTTACTAACTTATTTCTAATGCCACCCATAAAACTGAAATTGGGACTGCAAATAGGTCGGAACTACTAATAGCAAACCACTTGGACCAATCAAACTATCTGAATGCTTTGTTTGTGGATGCACTGAACTTCACTGATGAACCTCATCCAAGATTTCTAGCTCCGGGTCACATACTGAGCGTTGGTGGAGATGCTCTTATTACGTAATAACCTACAAACAACCGTATATCCGTAAACTAGTATAAAGTACCGTATAATGTCGTAAATTAATGTAACCGTATAACCTAAGTATGTAAATATAAAGTACATGTAACCGTATGGAATACAGTATAACTGTATAAACTGCTTTTTTTTCCCACCGCGCGGGAGCTATTGAGAAAACTGAAAACCCTAACCGTTTCTCAAGTTAGGGTTTGCATGCGTATGCAGGAACAAAGTCAAATTCCTCTTTTTCTTCCGTGTACGCATGCAGCAGCAGCAGACGAAAGATTGAAGCGCATGTCTCCAAGATCTTCCACCGCTGCCCTCCTTCGTCATTCCTACTGCTGCATGAGTGCGTAGGCAGCAGGGGGCACAGATCATGAGAGGTGGAGGGCCCGTTAGTGGTTCTGTGAGGCGCCGAGGAAGATCACTCGCCAACCACATTGTTGCTCTTCTTCACGGCCAAACTCGGTTGCAGCAGCTTCGAACCCTAACTACATCCAGCAAAAAACAATCAATCCCTGCTGCTGCAGTTCATGCAGCGGCACCTTCTTCTTCTTCTCCACATAGTGGCAGCGGGGGTGGTGTGCTTTCATGGCTGTTAGGAGAGAAACCCACAGGGCCTTTTGTCCCTGAACTTTCTGTGCCTCTTCAAGGACTGAATTTACCCGCTCCCTTGTCGGAAGATAGAAGCTCCCCTGCAGCAAAGACCAAGATCACAACCCTTGCAAATGGGGTCAGGATTGCATCGGAAGATACTCATGGCTCTACTTGTACCACAGTGGGTATCTTCATAGACGCCGGATCCAAGAATGAGACTCCCGCAGGAAGCGGCAGCGGCTGCAGTTCTTCTGGAGCTTCGCATTTGCTGGAGCGTATGGCATTCAAGAGCACAAGCAACAGATCGCATTTTCGTCTGGTGAGAGAATTGGAGGCAATTGGTGGCAACGTGATGGCGAATGCTTCCCGTGAGCAGATGTGTTACACTGGGAGTTCCATCAAGACCTTCATGCCTGAGATGGTGGAGATCTTGATCGACACTGTCCGGAATCCTCTCTTCAACGAATGGGAATTGCAGTCGCAGCTGAGCATAGTGAAAGCAGAGAGTGTAGAAATGTCCAGCAATCCCCAATGTGTCATTCTTGAAGCTCTCCATTCTGCAGGCTATGTGGGTGCCTTTGGGCAGCCTCTGTTGGCTCGACCTGAGTCTTCACTGGGACGGTTGAATGGAGAAGTGTTGCATGATTTCGTGGGTCGCAACTACACTGCACCCAGAATAGTAGTGGCAGCTTCTGGTGCGGATCATGATGAACTTCTCTCTGTGGCAGAGCCGTTGCTGTCAGATCTTCTTCCTGCCGCCCTTCCTGCTCAATCCAATACTGCTGTGGCATCCAAGTATGTGGGCGGTGACTGGCGGCAATCTGCAGACTCTCCCCACACTCATGTTGCTCTTGCTTTTGAGGTTCCTGGAGGATGGAGAAATGAGAAGGATGCATTCGCTGTCACTGTCTTACAAACCCTACTCGGAGGCGGTGGATCCTTTTCAGCTGGTGGCCCGGGCAAAGGGATGTACTCTCGCCTCTACACACGGGTTGGTTATATCTCTCAACTATTTTCTTCCTCTTGCAACAACTGATCAAAACTTCAGCAATTATATCTGGATCTTGCAAACCCTAGCTGCTCTAGAAGCCCTTTTTTTTTACTACTTGTGACTGTAATCCTAGAATTGCTTGGTATCTTCCAACTCTTGTAAACTCTTAGCACATGATCTTGCTCCTCCTCTTGCAGCCACTGATCAAACTTCAGCAATTTATTTTGGATTGGGCAAACCCTGGCCAGTCTGGAAACTGTATTTTTCTACTACTTGTGACTGTAATCCTAGAATTGCTTGGTATCTCTCACCTCTTGAAAACCCTTAGCACATGATCTCACCTCTTGCAACAACTGCTCAAAACTTCAGCAATTTTTTGTGGGTCTTGCAACCCTAGCTCTAGAAACCTTATATTTCTACTACTCATGACTTTAGCCCTAGAATTGCTTGTTGTCTGTTAATGGGTCAGAGCCCAGTGGTTTTGATCCTTCTCTTGAGAGAATATGAAGTCCACATCTGTAGGTTATGGTCTTCTTGTTTATGGTCAAATGACCAGTGTCTGAAGTTTCATTTCCACAAGCTTTGAAGAGGAAAATTTGGAGAGACTGTAGAGCAGTTTTAGGTTTCTAAGAGTGCTCAGAAGACATTTTCAGAGTCTATGAGTAGAAGAAGAAGAAGAAGAAGCTGGTAAGGGATGCCAGTGTATGGAGTCAATGGTGGCTGATCTGTGGACTGTGCATTGTAATTAGGCCAATTCCTGCTCTTAGCAGGCCCTGAAAAAGTTCATGACCATGAGTGTAAGCTCAGCATGAATTCTCATGAGAACCATTACTTGAATTCAAGCTGTAGGTTTCTTCTCCCCTTTTCTTTGCTTTCTGCCAGATAGTATTGTGACAGAACAATTTTCTGATCTTACTAGTTGAATGATAAATGTTGGTCAAATGGCAGAAGAAACATATGCCAGGCCTAGAAGGCTAGTTTAACAGTCTGTGTTGTTAAACCTAATTTGCGCAGACTATTACATGCATAGGGAGGTGATTGGGTCTCTGGTATTTTGAGTATCACTCATGGTCAGCTTATGCCCGCACTCATTCTTGTTATGCTGGAACTGAGAACAGTTTATACTATAAAAGTCTCGGCAATCTCATACATTTGTACAAGAAGAAAAATACTGCAATGGTTACAGCATCTACTTCTCTGCCTGCTTCTATGAGCATTGTCAAGACAGCTTTCTGCTTCATGTTTGTGAGATCTGTCTGTGTTCCAGTGTTAAAAACCATGGCAGGCATCTTGAGTGTCAACAATTTTCTTTTTGGTGCATGATCACAGGTTTTGAACAAGTATGAGCAAGTTCAATCCTTCACAGCCTTCAACAGTATTTACAATGAGACCGGACTGTTTGGCATCCATGCCGCTGCAGGGCCTGACTTTGTTGCTAACCTTGTTGACATTGCCACCAAAGAGTTTCTTGCTGTTGCAACACCTGGTCAAGTGACAGGAGCTGAGCTGCAGCGAGCAAAGAACACAACAATCTCTGCTGTTCTTATGAATCTGGAGTCCCGAATGGTTGTCACTGAGGACATTGGCCGCCAAATCCTAACATATGGGCATCGCAAGGATGTGAATGAGTTCATTCGCAGCGTGCAATCATTAACTTTGCAAGACATTGCAGACATTGCCCGCAAGATTATTTTGACACCTCTCACTATGGCTTCATGGGGAGATGTCATCCAAGTGCCCCGCTATGACCAAGTGGCTATGCGGTTTTAGATCATGGTCAGAATTTTTTTACTATCCCTTGCTTTCTGCAATAAAATTCAAAGCACAGGTTTAATCCACATCATTTCATACTGGTAGTTTTACACATATGCTTCAGTTTGCAATTACATCATGTCCATGAAACAATTTTATATCATTTTTTTAGACCGTAATGGAAAGGATTGCTAGATTTTTTATTGGTTATGAAATGTAATGATTCCAAAACTTTATTATTTGATATTACAAACAAATGCAAATGCAAGGTGGTGGTTATCTTTAGGAACTTACCACTAGTGCAAAGCCTGTAGCCTTGGGCTTTACCAAGCATAAAGAATAAAGACTATGCTTGGATTTAAAAAAAATTCCATGATACCCAGTGGGTACTAGTGGCTATCCTGGGAAAAAATGATGTGAGGATTTTCACCCAAACATGCATTTCATTCCATGATACATGTACAGGGTCCTGACCATCAAAACCATACCTGAAATACAAAAAGACTATTTGCACATACCAAATACATCTATGAAGCAAGGTAGTTTGTTTTGTCACTCTGAGATCTCCCAAACCACAGCACTTCATGCTGTGCTCTTGGTATCTTTGGAAAGCTCTTGATGAGTAGGGGTGCACCGACTTGGTTTGAGACTGTTTGGAGCTACAGTGTTGAAGCTATTGATTATTGAACCATTTTCTCAATGAAAACTAAATAAAATCCAAACTGAAAACTGTATTGGTATTTTTGGTGTTGTTGGAAAGCCCTCAGTGAGTCAGATTCAATAGAGTTTATTCCACAATTTTCAGAGCTAATGTATGGAAGGTATTGATTTTTGAGTGGATTTTGTCGTGGGAAATTCAAACAAATTGCAAAATTTGAGTTTGAAAGGAAAAATCAGTTGAGCCCTCAATGTGTGTGTGTTCACATCATTGAAATTAGAAAATTTCAATTCTGAAAATGTGAAAAATAAAAAAATGTGTTCACACTTGGACCAATGGCACAGGCTACACTAGTTTGTATTAAGACCAAAAATTCCCAAATAAGGTCACCCTAGTTATTGACCCTATTACCAATCAATTGCTTGCTACTTGAGTTGACAAATTACTCATATCACCAAACACAACTTTGTGAACACTAGTCAGATATCTCTTGATAATATTTCCCCATTTTCTCATCTCCGGAACAACATATTACGCGATGCAAGTCAAGTCCTTCCAAATCTGTAACTCAATAATCAGCTACGAGGTGTTCGATGATGGCTATTCTGTAAACCCATTTTGCAAGCAAAATGATCAAATAAGCAAAAGATTAAAGTGTTGTGTATCAAAGTCCATTTTGTCCACTTCTACCCATCAAATGAATGCTGTGTAAAAAGGCACTCTTTTTTTCCACAGCTTGTGTGTGTGTGTGTGTGTGTGTGTGGGTGTGTTTTATTTTTTTCACACAGACCAAAGGCTAAAACCCAAAACCTTTTTTTTCTTTTGGGGATGGGTGGGGACATCATTTGCAAGAGAGATAAATGATGGGTATATTGGCTTTTAATAGTATATACCCTACTACTACCTTGGCAGTTTTCCACACTAATTTATATATATTTCAAAAATGTTGAAATTTTCAATTTTTTTTTTTTTTTT
>Ga0209611_10001755_pt1 | contig 37574 bp, 25 predicted proteins | sample S1TSphgellanicum_3_FD_187693 | JGI IMG/M metagenome (GOLD analysis project Ga0209611, IMG submission 187693) | Host-associated microbial communities from peat moss isolated from Minnesota, USA - S1T2_Fc - Sphagnum magellanicum MG (SPAdes) (version 2) | ecosystem: Host-associated > Plants > Peat...
CTATTGTTGTTTTTTATTGCTGGTTTATTTGACATATTTTTTGATTGCCAATGTATTTGATTGTTGTCATTCTTGATTAATCAATTTGTCAAATGTCATCTTGATTGTTAGTTAGAATGTTAATCAATTGACCAAATGGTTTCACCAATTAGAAGATACCATGTGTCAATAAATGACAAGAATGAGAATACACCAAGTGTCACCCTTTAAGCCCATCTTTTATGTACACATGTCATTATGTTTGTGCCATATCATCGTGGTTTTGGCTTGTTGATAAGACAACCCTTATGATAATATCTGACCTATTTGACAATAATTAGTCAAATAGGCCAATCTCTTAATTGACTAATCCAAGTTCTTCATGCATGTGTTTTTGTTATTATATTTAGTCAAAAAACACAAGATATCTTTTTACTATTTTGAATCTATATGGTGTAGGTTTGCGAATTGTAGAGTGCCACATGTCCTGTTTTTATATTGACACATGTTGTTTTATTATCAATTATTAGGATTTGACTTTTGACCATTGATTTCCCCCTAAAGATCTCAATTGCAATGACTTATTTGACCAAGACAAGTCAAGAGACATTTGTTTTTCTTAATTGATAATGGTCAATTGTGCAAATTTAGCACCTTACCTTATGACCACATATAGTGAAATACAACATGTCTTTTCAAACTGATACATGTTCCAAAGTCTAATGTTTTTGTTGTTGATCTTGACTAGTTATAATTTCAACATTATTGGTTTTTTTCATTTTAGATTTTTTTTTATGATAATGATTTTTGTTCATTTGACTAAAATTGTTCTATAAACATCCACATTTAAAAGGAGCTATATGAATAGAAAGAGTTTTATAAAACATGTTTGGTTTCATCAACAAATAATTCACATTCAAATGGAACTCAAAAACTACAAATGCATAAATTGTCTATATATTACCGTGATTTAGAGAGTAGTTTCCATTGACAACAATTTATCTCATGTCCCAATGATCTACATTAAAAACCAAGAACTATCACTAGTTAACTATTTTTCCAGTACCTTGTACATAACCTACGTTCATGCAACACCTACAAACAAGTTGTCCTCGATTTGTGCTTTGGGCAAACGACTTACAAATGACTATATGTTTCTTGTGCCATAACAATTCCATTTGTCATGTCCTTCATCTTTGAAGCAACTAGGCTTGTGGATGGTACTTCCATTGAACCTTTTTTAATACCCATCACAACTATGTTGCAAATCCTAGGTTCAATAAGGTTGCCATGGAAGGTCATGCCTTGCACACCACAAATTTGATCCATAACATAAAACATTCCATTGAAAGGGTCAAGCAAGTCTACCTTCATCCTTGGTTTAAGGACCTACATAAAAGCCACATTCAATCCATCTCATGAATAAGCAGACCATCCACCATGGTGATAAAGTCATTATTTTTCAAATCAAATTCCTGGTGTATAAATTGAAAGAAACAATAATCAAATAATACCACTACCTTTGCATATCTCAATGATCTGCAACTTGGAGATGTGCAAATAACATCATCTGAACTTTTGGTTCCTTGTCCCACCCCAAAAACAATATGCACCTCGTAACTTGACATTACAAAATCAAATCAACACAAAACTTGAAAACAAATTACAACTTAGACTTATTGAATGTTATGTTGTAATTTTTGTGACTTGACAACAAAATTCTTGGAAATTGATGAACATGTGTAGAAGGGATCTATTGTAACTAGGCTTCCAAAGACCTCAATTTATGAGGTGGGGATGTTGGCAAGCCCCCATTTGCAATGACTTTCTTACCTTATACATGGAGCTTGAATCATAATTGGGTTTGACCACTAGAAAAACATGGAAACAACAATATTGCGAGTTCTTCTAAGGATCGAAATACCTAATCCTATTAGATGGCCACCCATCCTAAAAACATTATGCAAGCAATCAAACTCAAATAAATACAAATTGCCCCATCAATCACTTGCCTCCACCTTTGTTAATTTGGTGGCATATTTGCTAGGGGATGGATTCTTTCACTTTCTATGGTGTTTTGTCATTTCAACGTCCCAGTGATCCACCTCCAAGCCACTCGCCACTTTGGTAGTCTCCTCATTCATGCCCTCTGTAGAATTATGAAGTTGGACATGTCCCTTGACTTGGTCATTGGATTACATTGACCTTACACACACACATTGTCATGACATGTAATTTGTTTCCTTGGTTTCAATAATCCTCAATTAGGCTTATGCATTTCAATTCACCTCTAATATCACCATATGCAATTTGTTACCACAATCCCTCCATGGCCTCAATATACTTTAACTAAGTTTGTTCTTATTTGTTACCGTTTGCAATTGTTGAAGTAATTCCTACATGGCTTCAATATACTTCAATTAGGTCTATATACTTTAGTTAGCTTCCATTATCGTTTGTAGATGTTGAAGTAGTCCCTTTGGATGGCTTTGATAAATATTGCAATTAGGTTTATCCACTTCAATTAACCTTTGTCACCATTTGCAATTGTTCATACACCCTTCCATGCCCTCAATATACTTCAACTAAGTCAATTCATCTTTTTAATTAATTTTGTTGAACACTTGCAATTGTTCATATAATCCTCAATGTTGCTAGTAAAGATGATACATGTTTAAGAGTACCATCCGCTTCCAATTGGGTTGTTGGAACTAATTTACATGCCAATTTACTTGGGCCAAAATTTCCATTCCCTTCATCCTATACAAGAACACCAAAATAAAATGATGATTCATAGTTACCACAGAAAATTCAATGTTTATTTATACATGGGTATAATCAATAAACCCATTGTTCAAGTCCACCATGGGTATAGTATGTGAAAATTGATAGAAACTTACAATTCATATTTCAATAGTTCCCAAAAAGATCAAATATGGAAGCTAGTAATCTAGTTTTAAAAAAAGGTAAAGTGGTTGATGAACACCTTCAACCTTTATCAACTTGCATGAGCTATGTGTTGAATTATGTTCTGCACTTTTAAACATCATCTTGGGTATGAAACTATAGTCAGGAAATAAATTGAAAGATCATGGCTATTGAATGCTAAATCTATTTAATTTTTATGTCACTCATTATCCAGTTAGTCCCAAATGGTCAAGGTCATATAATTACTTGACTTTGATCATGCAAACTTTAGGGATTCATGATGTATGTTGTGAAAAATACACTACTTTAAGAAGATTTGCCAAGATCCTAAGGTGTTTTCCCCTTAGTTGATTGGTTTTGATGAATGTCCTTGTAACAACAAAATAATTATTAGTAATTACAAATAATATTATTGGTGTTGGGGTAATAACATGGATAAAAATAGGAAATAAAATAATGAACCTCATGGGCCCTAGAAGGAGAATCTTTTGACTAGGGGCATAAGGGTTGATTATGAATAATTTATATAACTATTTTGGGTTAATAATAATGGGAGGTCAAGTATGTAGACTTGACCAAATCCTAGATTCCCAATAATGTAAAACCTTTCCATAGAAAGATGAAAAGTTATAAGTGGCACTTATAATTGGTTTGATACATGGGGAATAGATGTAAATGAATGTGGTTAACTATTCATCCATTTCTTTCTTTCAAGTATACAAGGGGTAGAGATTGAAACTTTTGGGTTCATAATTTGCATTCAATAACTTCATGTTGTTAGTTGGATCAAGATTTGTAGAAATATCGTATGTGAATAAGAATCCTTGAAGAAATAAAATGTGGAGATTATTGTGAATACCATGATGTAAACTTTATAATCTTTGGTGAATGATCCCCGAAAAGGAGAATTTTTAGGCACGTGTGATGAACTCCCTTGCAATGTAATTTTCACATAAAGATTCGACTTTAGGCGCATGGGTGATCTTATCCCAAAAGAATGTAAAGTTTCATGTTGGAAATCATGTGAATGATGAATATTGCAAGTGTTGTTTTGAAGTATGTTTGATAGTCTACCTATGTGCTGAAAGGGATTAATCAAAAATTAATCCTCATAGTTCCAAACCCCCTCCTAGGCTACATCCCCATCCTTAGTAGTATCTTCTGTTGTGACTTTCAGATAGTTTCTAGACATGACATCAGCTATTTGAGCCACCATTCCTTCTAAGGCACTAAGCCTATGATGCCAATTTGGTGCATCATTTTGAGTTGGTGTGCATTGGGTCACTCCAAGGTGCTTGCTAATTGAACCCGCCTGCACATGTTGCCACAAGATTTCCACACATACATTAGTTACATAAGAACCTACTTTAACCTAAACTACTGAACCTATAACCTAAATTATCTAATGTTGTAAAGGTCGCGCCTTTTTATAAATACTTACAATATTCAACTTTTTATGGTGCATTCACACTTGATGTTAAGTCAGTGTTAAATGAAAATCTAAGTGACATCCTAGGTGACACACAATGTAAAGTAGGTGATCCTTTAATATTAAGTGAATGTTAACTTAAAATAAAACTTTCATAAGTAGGTTTAAGTCTTAAATGACTAGCATGATGTTAGAGGACTCAACACTAGAGTCCCTAACACCAAGTGTGAACGCACCTTTAGTTGTGCAAAATTGGCTGCCCTTGGTGATTGTCTAACCAATAGATTTTGCGAGATTCCCCTTGTAGTTGTGTTGTGTTCCAATGAGTTCGATGCACACTTAACACTATGGAATGGAGTGTTTATGTGGCGTAATTTGCCAATTACATTGTCATTGAGCTTGCCCTCTTGCAAAATGATTTTTTGAAGGAATTTTCTGATGCAACCAAAGTGACAATCATCCATAGGAAGAGATTCAACAAAAGTGGGGATGATCATCCATAAGAAGATTTAGCCAAATTTGGCCAATGAACTAGATATGAAAGCATGAAAGCTTAAACATCCATAAGAAGATTTAGCCAAATTTGGGCAATGAACTAGATATGAAAGCACCAAAGCTTAAACATCCATCAGAAGATTTAGCCAAATTTGGGCAATGAACTAGATATGAAAGCACGAGAGCTTAAACATCCTTTCATATTATTTGGCTGCTTACTCAAACTGAATATAGGAATATGGTGATTTTCTCTATTTTTGAATTTGACTTTTAACAATTGAAACTCCCATTCATTTTATCATTTAAAAAAAAAAAAAAGGCTGCTCCCTGAATCACAGGCTCACCCAGTGATGGAGTACTGCACAAAATGTGCCATAAATGGTCCTTTTTCAGTACAGAAAGGTCCTTAGAAGGGTGCCTCTGGACATGTCAATGCATGAGATTTGGATCCGGATCCTGAATATAAAGATTTTGAAGGGTCTCTTCATGATGGCCCTAGATGCTGAAGTGTCTCTCCATAAGGACCTTAGTTGCTGAAGAGTATGTCCATAAGGACCCTAGATGCTGAAGGGTCCCTCCATAAAGGACCTTAGATGCTGAAGGGTCTCTCCATAAGGACCTTAGTTGCTGAAGGGTGTGTCCATAAGGACCTTATGGTGCTGAAGGGTCTCTCTATAAGGACCTTTTCTTGCTTGACGGACATGCATGTGGGTGACCGCACCCTCTGCCTTTCCTTCCTCCCCTGCACCCAGCCGTCCACGATCGAAGAGCCTGCTGAAGTCTCTCGCATTGTGGAACGAAAATCCGTCACTGGGATGCAAGTTCGTGACGTGCGTTCTGTGCACAAGACAGGGTTTTTACAATGCGAGTCATGGGTGAGAAAGAATTCCTGGTATGACGATGGGAGGGGAAAGAAACCTGTATAGATTGCACCTGTTACATGTGGTCTGTCTGTAGTTACATGTGAGTTGGATTGAATATTAAGTTCGGGAAGAAAATGACAAGATTGTAGGGGTTCCTTGAGGATAGTTGCATTTGGAGAGGAAGGGAAAGTAGGCGTGTGCTCAATTTCAAGTGCATGGAATTTCAGGTTGTTCTTGGCTTGCTATGAAGGCGGTTCAACAATTTGTTAGCTAGGGAATGGCTGCAATCAAGCTCTTTGGAGCCTGTGTAAAGAAAGGCTCTAGAGGTATGTTCCGCTCATCATGTCTCTGTTTTCATGCTTGGTTTTTTCTTCAAATCCTGAACCCTCAAAACCCTAAGGCAGAAAAATTGCAGTAAAGATGATTGTACTCAACAGGTTGTGGTGTTCTTTGCATTGTAAAAATTGTTGACAAATTGTTTTAAGTTTAGTAAGAGGGTTACAAGGTCGCCCTCAAAATCATGCTCAAAAAATTGAATCAGCTGGGATCCTCAAGTCATGGGTCGCAGCAAATTTGGATAGCTTGTTGTATTCGAGTGTTGCATGGAGAAGAATTATTCAGTTTCTAGAAGTAGTTGTTTGCCAGTCGTTTGAAAGAGCTAGTTTTTTATCTACCCATGATGCTTACAGGAATCAATCAATGGACTGCTTGAGGTTCTATGACTGAAGGAAAAAAACCAAATCTGTGAACTTCCTGTCACAGAAGGGGAAGTACACTTTCCTTGAAAAAATCAGGAGTGATGTTGGGGGTGTTTTTCCACCGGTGCATGGATATGATGGCAGCAGGATTTTCACTTCTGCTCGCTATAGGAATCTTCTCTTTCATTGCATGGGCTTTTGTATCTATTGCCTTCATAAGAAACATGACAGACTCCACCACTAGTACAGTATACTGTGACAAACATCCCTATAATCTGTGAATATTTGAGGCTACATCTGGAGGTTCTAGGATGACACCATAGACATAGTTGTTAATTTTGTGATGCACTATACCAATGACGTCACCAGGTACTGTCTACTTTTGTCTACTTTTCACTGGAAATTTTTGCAAGTTCTTCTTTCTTTACATTTCCTCCTAGTGTTGCTTAGTTGTTGTGAGTCAGGAAGAATTCTCAATCCAATGTCATGTGCTCAAAAAATATAGAACTAGTTTTTATAGCACACTCTGGCTTCTTGTATAGATAAGCCTTTGATTGGAATCAGCTAGAAACTAAAGGTACTGGCAAGGAAGGCAGTGTTTCATCTGATCAAATGCTTATGTATTACTATGGGTGGAGGGTTGCAAGTCCTCCTCCACTGGCACATATTGGAGAGGGCGTTTCTTTCAGATGCTTTCTTGAAGGCTTGAAGATTCCGCATCCAAATTGCATTATGCTAAGCCTCCAGTGCCACTTTCAGAATTAAGAAATAGGTCTTGTTCCCTCCCTTGCCTTCTTCACTGACAAAAATCATAGACCACATCTCACATTACAACCCTTTTTCTAGAAGCAAACACATCTCCTGGAGATTGCAGAGAAAACTCCACAACAACATTTTTGTATCAATTGATGAAAATAGATTTAAGAGGGTAGTTTCTCAACCAACATCATCTTGACAAATGTGAATCAATTAGGCAATAGTTGGTAGCATCATTTGTATTGGTGGGTGGGTTGATGTCCATATATCTCCTTCTGTTCATTGTTTTTCACAAGGTGATGACAGAGAAAAATATGATCACATATTTTGGATTTCTTGATGTGCAATTTGCATGAACTCTTCAAATTGATCATGACACTAAAACTCATCCTTTGCAAGTGTTGCTCCCCACTTCTTGTCAAACTCATTGGTCAGTAAGTGATCAACACAACTCATGAAGCTCTTGATTTTTATTTGTGAATTGAGTTGAACTCATATGGATTAGGTGCAACCCCTTTGACCAAATAGCATTGGGATTGTTGCAACATAGATGTGACCATGCATACAAGGACGTAGAATAAGTTGTTTGATTGCAAATGCATGCAAAGGTTGGGTAATCTCTTCCATATTTAAGCAAATTGGGTGGTGATCCAACAATAAGATTATAGAAACTTCAGATCTGTGAACAACCCAAAAGAATATATGAACAAAAGCAAAACCCAAGAATGATTTGAACAACAACAATTTCATGCAGCTTCAGAGACCTTCAACAGCAACATGTATAGTATCAATTGACCAACTGTTATAACATCCCCCACATGGTTTCCAAAAGCTCCCATCTTGAATTTAGAAGCCCTTGACATGATTTTTTAAAACAATTCCAAAGGTATAAGAAGCACCACACAGAATTCATGTTTTATTAACCCTAAGTTGCTTAGTATTAAGTGAATGTGTTTTCTTTGAAATACCATATCAATGCTACAAAGCCGAAATTTAGAAATCTTTCTTCAGGTTTCTTTCAAGGGCCAGATGGAGGGTAGTCATGGCTCCAAAGTGACATCATGACTGGAGAATTAGCTTGATCCGGGTACAGCCCCCTTACTTACCTCATATCTACAACTCACAATTATATGCTAAAGAAATTCCTAGGACGTGGCCCTGATTTGAAGTACCTTTTTGTGGCTTTAGCCCATGCTTGTTGAATAATTAATTAATTAATTAATTAATTTTGAAGATTTCATTCGAGAAACAGAATATTTCAAAATATTTCAAGATTTCCTGCACCAAAAAAAAGTTTCATTGACAAAAACATTTTTCAAAAAATTTGGCACTTAACAAAAGAATATAATTTGTGCCGAAGCTGCCAAGTTACTACACCAATCAATACCTTAACCACCAATCAACTCTTAAAGCCTGCTCCAAATAATTAATAACATGTGTATACATTTGTAGAGGTCATTCATCCGAAACACGCAATAAATAAGTAGAGCTGCTCCTTCAATATTGGCTATGGTTGCCTCTTGGCTTTGAGAGGGGGAGGAGCTTTGTTCTAACTTCATTATATTATACCCCATTTACATGTGACAAATGATTCATGAAATATTTATATACTTTGTAATTTTGAAAAATTAAAATTTCTGATAGTAAACCAAACCAATCAAATAGCAAATTAAACTTTTTGATGATGCCTCAGCCTTGGGACATTACCTTAAATGTAAAGTATTAGCAGAAAATTTCAAATGTCATTGGAAGCCATGTTATTGAGTAGGAATTTCTCTCTACAAAAGGGTTGCACATTTTGAAACTCAATTGCTTTATGTGAAGTAATGCTCAAGGAGCAAGGTATTCTTAAGGGCCAGGGTTAACCAGCAGCCACGCTGATACCTTCACCTTTTGGAGTGAGGCCTCTTGAAAGGTACATTCACACTTGGTGTTAAGGACTCTAGTATTATGTCCCCTAACACCAAGCTAGTCATTTAGGACCTAAAATTATTTATCATTAAAATTTTATGTTAAGTTAACATTCACTTAATATTAAACAATCACCCAATTAACATTGGCTGTCCACGCAGATGCCACCTAGATTTTCACTTAACACTGACTTAACATTAGGTGTGAATACACCTTTAGTAGCCACATTAAGCCTCAAAAATGTTAGATTTGAACTCAGAGACCCTGATTTAGTCTTAACATGGGATATTTAAATAATTTAAATAGATTTTGGGGTTTTTACCATGGTACCAACCTGGGTACTGGTTCATCCAAGGTGGACTCAGAGACCCCAATTCAGTCTAGGGATGAGACGTTTACAATGTTGTTTACAAGCAAGCCAACGAAAATCGAGGTCCTTATTGTGGCGACTAGTGTAGGTGCTGGTTCACCCAAGGCCTAGCTAGCGGGAGGCCCCACCATACTTACAAACTGAACGGCCTATTATGTATAGGAGAAGGGTCTACATTTAAACCCTTCACCCGAGTAAAGAAATATGAGTTTCTTTTTGAAAAACAGGGCACTTAAGAATTCATAAGGTCCTGTTGACTTATAGGCAAGGTCTTACAAATTCATAAGCGTCCTAAGTGAGGGGTTACATCTCGTGCATTACCAAGTCCCCACAACTTCCAAGTCCTGAATTTAAGGGCCTTACCAATTACTCAATTTAAGGGCCTCTGACTTTGATGCTTGACGGGGAAGAAGACACGGGGGTTTCAAGACCTCGATTGCGGGCAGCCCGTTAAAAAGAGGTAGAAAGAGCCAAAAAACGACGGTGTTTCTGATACTGCGCCCTCCTCTTTGGACTCGCTTGCGCACTCGCCGCTGTTGTTGCTTTGCAGAACACTCCACCGCATCCATCGCTTGCGCTCCAGCAGGTCGCTGTTTTCCCATCTCTCTATCTCTTTCTGTTAACGTTTCTCTTCTCTTTCGGGACTCGGACATCTGCAAGGACCCCGGCATTTGGATCATTTTTCTCGGTATTTTTGTCATATTATCTCTCCGCATAAGATCTTTCGCCGCTGGGTTTGGTCCGTCCGCAATCCAGTCCTCTTTGAGCTGCCGGAAGGTACCTAAATAATTCTCAATTCCATTCCTGTCGTTTCATTATCTGGACTTATGTTTTCGTTTTATTTTATTTTTATTTTTGTTGGGTTGTTTTATGAATATTTTCCTTTTGTTTCCTTTCTCGTTCTGTATTCTGAATTTGTGTTCTGCGGCGCATTATTGCGGAATCTGAATTGGTGGTGGTTGAGCTTCTTATCTAGAGTCAGAGAGGTCGGAGCTTGCCCGGTGCTGCTCGGGTTCTAAATGTGTGTTTAAAATCGTATTATTAGTGCTCTGCCGGAATATCGTTTCTTAAGGAACGAGAATCATACTTTGGAGGTTGCCTTTTGTTAGATCGGATTCTGCAGGGCGAAAAGCTGTTCATGCTATGAGGATACATCACAAGCTGGGGAACCGAACTTTTTTTTTTCCTTTTGTTTTTTTGTGATGTCGGCTTCTTCTTCGCTGGATTGTGATGCTTCTAATCTGGTCAACACCTGCGGAATCTCAATGCTCCGTATCATTTGCTTGTTCAGAGCGAGGATCTGATAGCAAATGGCTTATCTAACAGGCTACTTTTAAGTCGTAGTTAGGATTGTTTTGTTGCTACCAGTTGAATCCTCAATCTTCCTAGAGATCATACTGTGAAAACTTCGCCATGGAGAAAAGGCCACAAGTATAGGGGTAAACTTCTCCTGCTGATCTTGAGCAAATCTCATGGTTGGGGTGGCAGGATTTCTACTAGGGTAGATTCTTCAACCCCGTTTCAGCAACTGATGGCTGAGCTTGAATAAGCAACTTTCTGCTGCAGTACATTGATCCTCTATAGCCACACACACAGTGTTGTCAGATTGACAATCACAATGAGTCCACCAACAACTGGAACAGTTGCATCACCGTCGACACTTGGTGATGACCTAATTGCCCCTCCATCAACAATTGAAAGCCCGCAGTCACATGCTCCAGCACAAGCAAAAACTGTTGCTGGTGGTTGCCTTTCAGTTGTTATACTAGGTGCCTCTGGTGACCTTGCAAAGAAGAAGACATTCCCTGCCATATTCAACCTTTACAAACAGGTATTTCTCTTCTCTGTGCCATTCCAAGTGAACATCATTCTGTTGCACCTGTAATTGGTGATGGTATTGTCAGCAAAGTGATTGTTGCTCAAATGAAGGGTTCAATGAATTTTGAACTTTGAGGTCTATTGTAGTTGAACTGGATCACACTTGTAGATGGCAGTACAGGACATCTTTGACAATTAGTTTAGGTTCACTCTGGGATTTGATATTCTGTCAAGCACCATTGCTAGGACAATACAGCATTTGGCTAGCAACTGAGCTCAGATTTGAGAGGAATGAACAAGTACTTGAGGTTCAGAAATCAAGGTGACAACTGGTCAACTCCCTCTTAGTAAGAATTCCCTGATGGGTACTAAGTGTGAGGTTTCTGATTGGGTTACAGGGGTTTTTACCAAATGATCAATTGCAAATTTTTGGGTATGCTAGGTCAAAAATGACAAGCACTGAACTGCACAATCGGCTGCGTGGGTACGCACAGTCTCTTGAGAGTACACAAGAATCATTCTTAAATGACATGTGTTTATGACTGTGAAGAGCCTGTGAATCCACATCTCATGGGCACAAAATAAAGGTAGTTTGAGGTGTATTGTTCGATAATATGGACACATGAGTATCAAAATTTGGAGAGTAGTAAAGATTGCTCTTGCTCATGTCACAGAAAAGAATGTTTGTGCTGCTTTTACATCTGATGTGTGGGATGTATCATTTGTGCATCTCCCTGCTGTCTAGGTACTTGAAAACTGATCGGACAGATCCCACAATCGATCCAACGTTGGTTGTGAACCAATTTCTCAGTCTGGTAACCAGAGAGCTTTCTTAACTGGCTGTTTTGACATCTATCCTTCATCTGTTTTATGATGTCCTAATGAGGGGAAGCTCGTTCACCTTGGCACAATTCAAGATCAAAATTGACAGTAACCTGTGGATCAAGCAACAGTACAGTTTGCTGCATCTGGGGCATCAATAGCCAGCTCTTTCAGAGAGTTTTTTCCTGGTAGTTGTGTGCTTAGGATTCTTGGTAGCCTAGAACCTGATGCCTTGTTAAAGCGAGCACTTAAACATATTCAGTTTGACATTTCCTTGGCACCACCCAAGTCATATGCCATTCTGCTGGGAATTTGTTGTGGATTTGGAACCACATTTAACCTAGTCATACTTTTCAGACTTTAGCTGAGAGAACTTCTTGCCCTATGTAGTGTTTTGAGTTGAGATTATCCAGGGGATTTACTTTTCATTCATTATGGAGGAATCTCTCCGTGATTTTGGCATTGGGTCTTATTTGAATCCTGAATCACCTGTTTGTGCAGCACCACCTTTTTAGAAAAATCTAGTTAGAGTTCCAAAAGCATGTCAAGACCAATGAAGAGCTCATGTATTCTATCTTTCTTATTGCAGGTCACATACATATCTGGGCCTTATGATGAAGAAAGTGGCTATGTCAAGCTGAATGAGCAGATTTCAAGTGCTGAAGGAGCAAAGTGTGGAACAACATGCTCAACACGCAGGCTCTTCTACTTGGCACTCCCTCCATCAATTTACCCCATTGTGAGTGCAATGGTTCGGAAGCATTGCATGAATCCTCGTATGGCCTCTTTCTTTCTCTCATCCCTTCTTCTGCTTTTGCTAAGGTCCTGCTAAGTTGTCCTCCATGGTAGTCAACTTTATAGTGTTTTATTTTCTCAATTTACACAGCAAGATGCAGATGAGGATGGATGTTATAGTACTACAGAGGCTCTTTCAAAGATAGACTTAGATTACATCCTACATGAGTTGTTCTTCCTGAGAGAGTACTGGATCCTTGTAAAAGCAACATATCCAGGGTTGTTGCATGCTGTGGACAAATAACTATAAACCTCTTACCAAATCAATAGGTTGTCTGACTTTGTGTACCTGTTGGTGAGGATTATTTGGTTGGAGAAGTCTTGTTCTGAGTTAGAGAGGTCAAAGATGTTTCTCTGCCCAGGTTTCCTGCTGGTGAATTGAGTTGTATGGTTTTCATGTGACAGGAGGTTGGTCACGAGTCATTGTAGAAAAGCCTTTTGGAAAGGATTTGACATCAGCTGAAGCCTTAAGTTCTGAGCTGGGGAAGCTATTCACAGAAGAGCAGCTTTACCGAATTGATCATTACCTTGGCAAGGAGATTGTTCAGAATCTGGTATGGTGCTCCTTTTGCTGTAATATGTTGATTAAGAGAAAACTCTTGCAATACATCAGGACTCCAGAGTAAGATTGCTGGCCCTGTTTTAGTGTTGAAAGCAATATATGGTATTTGTTGATTATCAGCATGTAAATCATGTTGGCATTTGTATTGTTCCACTCTTTCCTACTTAGCTTCTGCACGCTCTTACTGCCTGGGCCATTGGTGATTTCTGAAGTGTGCAATGGGGTCATTTTGGTCACATGCAGCTGGTTATGAGATTTGCAAATCGGTTCTTTGTCCCCCTTTGGAACCGAGACAACATTGCCAACATTCAGGTATGCAATTCTCCTTGAATATGGCGTTAAATCAGCACATTGGCATACTGCAGAGGTGTGTAAAGAAAGTGAGATCAGGGAGAAGCTGTGCATGTCCAAAGACTAAGGAATGTGAAACTGTTGAGGTGGGTGGAGTATGATGAAGAGAATAATTGAAACTAGATTGAGGCATAGATAATGTTCAGAGTTGTGACAGGAGCAGGAAGATGCAGTAGATTTACTGCACCCTGAGAAATATTTCCATGTTGAGTGAACTTGAGACCAAGCAGAATCCTGGTCTTGTGTTACGATGGCTCTTTGCATAAATGCAGATTGTTTTCAAGGAGGACTTTGGGACTGAAGGACGAGGTGGTTACTTCGATGAATATGGGTTTGTGCCCTTGATTGTCACAGGATCACAACTGGGATCCTCTGCAGATTATATTCTGATAATAGTCATATGAAGCCCTATGTGTAGTATCCTGTAGAACTCTATGTGTTAGACAAATGCTAGTTTGTTGCATAAACGATTGGCTTCTGTAGGTTGCTTTAAGAGTCCACATTTCAAGGAATATTGATTTGTTATCTGGTGGATGCTGCAGAATTATCCGGGATATTATTCAAAACCATCTTCTCCAGGTCAGTGTCAGTCTTTTGTATTGTGGTGTTGCGATGTGAGCAGTTGGTGAAAGACATCATAGAATATCAGACTCCAGATTAGATATGGTTGGAATGGTGGTTTCCATAGGTGGCATGAATTTATCAATTCTGGAGAAATTTAGGCCCTTGGGGAGAAGTAAAATGGATGTCAAGGTTGCAGGTGGGCATTGGGCAAATTCACACTAATGGTATATGATATGGATAAAGAGCTTAATGATGTTGTTGTTTTGAAGTTAGGTCCTGTGTCTGGTTGCCATGGAGAAACCAGTGACACTCACCCCCGAGCATGTTAGAGACGAGAAAGTTAAGGTCTGCTAATCCTCTTCTTTCTTGTGAAAACTCCCTCAGAAAAAGTTTCTCAATGTTGTTTATGGGGTCCTCTATCATGATTAATTGATCTCTATTTTCAGCCATTGAAATGTCAGTTTGTGCAAATCAAATACCTAATATATGGCCAAAGAATTGGTTCAGATTGCCAAGATCCCTTCGAACACTTTGTCCCTTAGATCACCTGGTATTCTAAAACCATTCAATGCAATGATACACCGTCAGTCTGGTCCAGGGGAAGGTTGAATATTTTCTATAGTTGACTGTAGCTTCTTGCAGTGCTCATGGACAGTGCTGCTGAAATTCTGAAAATTTTGTATTCCTGATGAACAGGTCCTGCGAGCAGTACAGCCTATCTCTGATGAGGATGTGGTGCTTGGACAATATGAAGGCTACAAGGATGACCCCACTGTCCCCAAGGACTCTTCAACACCTACATTTGCTAGTATCATTCTACGCATAAAAAATGAGCGGTGGGATGGTAGGATGCCTGAGCTCACCTTATAGTTTAGTTGGTTACCTATTGATATTATTGACACTGGGAGCTTTAAAGAAAGATCTGGGTGAATGTTTGTAAGATGCTGGTCTACTTTTTGCAGGTGTGCCATTTGTCATGAAAGCAGGCAAGGCCTTGGATTCAAGGAAAGCTGAAATCCGTGTGCAGTTCAAAGATGTTCCTGGTGATATTTTCAATTGTAAGAACTTTCAATGGCTACTATTTTTCAGAGAAGTATCTGTTATTATTTACTGTTGCTGAAAGAGAGAGGGACAAGCGATGCAATGTAGGTCTGTATTTTGAGCTAGAATCCATTGCATGGGATGTTGACTCACCAATTTGTGGTTTCAAGGTGCATTCAACTTATACAAAATTATGTTCTGTTTACAGGCAAGAAGCAGGGACGGAATGAGTTTGTGATGAGACTGCAACCATCAGAGGCTATGTACATGAAGCTTACAGTATGTGACTCTCAATCGAATTCTCATCTTTCCTGTAGAGGGTTTCAGCACAAGGAATGCCTTCAGCTGCAATAGTAAGAGGGGTTGTGGGGCCTTGTCGTCAACCCTAAATGTTGTAGCTTGTAGTCATTGGAACAGTTGTTGGTTTGTATGGTGAGTTTGTTCACATTGCTTCCCAAACAGTATTCATCTCATGTTTTGACTGTATCATCTGGAGGTTTGCAAAGGATGTTGCCTGCATTTTGACCAAGTGTAGGTGAAAATATGTTTGACAGGTGAAGCAACCTGGTTTGGAAATGAAAGCAACACAAAGTGAGCTGGATCTGTCATATCAACAGCGTTATCAAGATGTTGTTATCCCTGAAGCTTATGAACGTCTAATTCTGGACACGTACTCCCTCAATGACCCCACACTATTTATACTGTCGTGTGATTTCAGTACTTGCACAACTTTAATAAACTCTGCCATTCCTCTTTGTTCCCTGCCCAAATTTTTTTGTCTGTGGACATATGCAATCTCAATCCCATCTCCATCTCCTGCAATTCAGCAGATCTTCGAGGGAGTACAGATTTCCCGGTGTTTTTAAGGAATTGTTTCTCACGTGGTGGTAGATTTCTTGGAGACTTGGTGTGAATTGTTGAGTATACAATTTGTCTATGCTGACATATCTCATTATCCTTGCTGTCTTCATAGTATTCGGGGAGATCAACAGCACTTTGTGCGGAGGGATGAGTTGCGGGTAAATTCTTTCCTGTAACACTTTCTTGTGCTTATGGAGTCTTTGTGGACTGGTGTAACACTAATGTGGTCAGGCACAGTCAGCAGGTGATGTGTGTGAACTGTAGGGAGTTCTCTGCAGGTTGACCATAGGTTTTGCATACAGCTTTTGTAGTTGCAAGATGCACTAAGTAGCAATCAAAGGCTAGAAGTGTGCACACTCATGTCTACACTTATGTTGAAGGAAAGAAAAACCAGCCTCTAGGACCTTCACACTTACTTTGTAGTATGTGATGTATTTTGGGTTTTGTCACTCTGCTCAGGTGGCATGGGAAATCTTCACACCTCTTTTGCATCGGATTGATGAGGGGAAGCTGAAAGTAAGTCCCTACAAACAAGGAAGTCGGGGACCTAAAGAAGCAGATGAACTGCTGACTGTGAAAGCTGATTATGTGCGAACAGAGGGTTACATCTGGATTCCTCCCAGTCTGAAGGTATGAGATCAGCCCAAGTTGCTCAACCATCAGGAGAATCATTTCTGGTGTCCATATAAATACAACCACAGTTTGCTACAGACACTTCCTATAATCATATAGTTTGGGGAATAATTTGTGACCTCAAGCATAATAAGTGTACTTAGTAGCTGTCATGGAGCCAGTAGACAGTGACTTGGAGAGAAGGCAAATCAAGGGTCTTACATTGAGTTGAAACTTGAAAGTGTGGAGATGAAAGTATTTTGGTTTATATTTTGCAAACAAAAAATAATTCCAGACAATATGTAAGTCTGTGCATGTGACTCTTGCAAATAATCTGTTGTTGAATTTGTACTTCATTGGATGAGACAAATGTGAGTAGTGGAGAGATTGGGAATCTAAGTTTGGAAGCTTGACCTTCTGTGACAGAAAGAGTTAAAGTGTTACTCATGTAAAGCATTCTACACACAAGTTCATACAGTAAAAGAGTGCACAAAGTGTACATTGTTTATTGGTTACAAAAACTATAGTGCTGAATACAGAAACAAAAGAGAGAAGATCAAGTCCTTCTATCTGCTGCAAATACAGATTGTATGTGCAAGAGACTAAGCTGGAGCAATTAAGCAGTTAATTCAAAATTAAACTATGTTTGCAATGTCTTGATATTGGTGTAATATTGCATGTAAATAATGCATGGCTCTGGTGATACTTTTAACTCAATGTAAGTGAAAACCCACATTCAACACTCCCACTTACTGAGGAAAGTATAAGTCAAAGCAACTTCCTTCTGCTTAAAAAATTCTCTGAGCATGTGAAATTGTAGATTGATGTGGTTCACGTGTTTCATGAGTCTATGGAATTTAGGATTGAACACGAAATGCATTGTAGAATTGTCACCAAAACAAAGTGGGCTCCTCTTGAGGATAGTCAAGATCAGAAAGAAGTCTTTGAAACCAAACAACTTCTTTAGTTGGAAGGCAAGCTGTGACATATTTGATCTAAGTAGCATGAAGCTGAACATTTGGATCAGCTAGTGTAGAAACTGGTTTGGATTGATTGTAACCAAACTTGTTCACCTAAAGGCTGAGGAAGGCAATGACCATGAAGAGGACAACGTCAAGCTTTTTCGATCTCAACTCTTGCACACAAAACAAGAACATTTGACAGCCCACTGCACTTCACTATTCTAGCTTCTTGCATACATGAAACAAAAAAAGGGGAACAAGATGGCCAAGAAGAAAAAAAAAAGAAGCAAAACAAGATGACCAAGAAGACTTGGGTCAAGGCTAACTTGAAAAAGACATCAATAAAAAACAAAGCTTTGAGCTCCTTGAGTTTTACCACTTTAGCTTCTTGCACACAAGAAAGGACAAAGGGGAGTAAAACCACAAGATGACCAAAAAACTTTAGTTTCTTGCACACAAGAAAAGGAAAAAAGGGAGCAAGACAACAAGATGACTCAAAAGCAACAAAAACAATTGGGTGAACAAGAGGATTGAAAAGTTTGATGAGAATAACCAATAAGGGTTCATGGCCGTGCTCACCTGAAAAAGGCGTTGATGAAGAATAAAGCTTCGAGTTTAGAGCATTGAACTTTGCCACTCTAGCTTTCTACACACAACAAAGGATGAGGGGAGCAAGACAACAAGACAATTGAGAAGCAATGAAGAGAATGCAAAAACAACTTAGAAGACTTGGGTCAAGGCTCATGGTCTTGTTCATCTAAAGAAAGCATCGACTCCAAGTTCTGAATTGAATTTTGTCGCTCTTGATTCCTACACACAAGAAATGACAAAGGGGAGTAAAAAAGATACACAACACTAGCCATTACATGCACGGGAACACCATCACGAGCACAAAAATGATGAAAGGAGCATGACAACGAGGAGGTACATAAACATTTTGTTTACTAGAAGATGCCAAAAAGGAAGATGGCGGCTCGCAAAACGATAGTGCAAAGCGCAAACAAAAAAAGTTACACACACAAACCAACTCCCCCAAACTCTTAACCCTAATCCATTTACATGGATTTTACATGACCTTAAAAATTTACTCAAGGTCATTTAAATACATATATACATTTTTTCCATTGCCCTTGTGTGAGTACGAGTGCCAAAAAAAAAAAACCACATTAATAGTGTAAGTGCCCAAAAAAATGGCATGAAAATGTAAATGATTCACATTTACATGGATTTTACCTGTCATATATATGGCTATTGGGTCCAACCACTCTATTAGGAGCCACATGTGCCCCTTTATACCACTGCTTTATTCTTAAAAATTTTTGGGAATTTTTTTAATATGTCTTTCAAAAAAATATGAATTTTTTTGAAGTTTTTAAAATATTATTATGTGAAGGTGTATATTTAAAAAATCCAAAAATATGTCATTAAAAAATATTTTCAAATTGTGCTTTTAGTGTCAAAACTGTTTTAAGTTGTTTTTATGTAGCTTTTAAGTAATGGTTACAAAAGGTTAAAAGTCCTTATACATATTTTCACTCATTAGATTGATTCCAAATTTTTCTAACATGTACATAATGTATTCACAATAACACTTAATAAAAAATATAACATTTTACTATTTTAAATTTTTCTTACACAAAAAAAATAATAATGATTACGATTGCTTGTGGTACATGTTAGTATGACTGCACCCTATTGACAATTACAAGCACAACATTAATACAAATGTTGTTTACTTGATCATGCTTACATCCACATATCTACCAACCACCTTATTTACCTACCTACCCATTTAACCTACTTACTTACCTACCTACCAATAGGTAATATAGGGAGATAGGCAATTAAATATTGTAGGTTAGGTAAATAGGTAGCTAGGTTAAATGGATAGGTAGGTATTTACTTAGCTATTTACATTCCTCTTTATTTACATTGGTAAGGAAGTAGGTTGATACATTAATCAAGTAGTTAAGTAGGTGGATAAATAAATTGGTAGGTAAATATCTAGTTACCTACCAACCTACCTACCTATTTACCTTCCTATTTACCTACCCCAATAGACCTTTAATGTACCTTTAATAGAACCTTAATAGTAAATCCAAAAGATATTTTTAATATATTTATAATACACCCCCCCATATATCCTAAATATAACTTTAATATAATGTTAATGTACACCCCTAGAAAAATGTTTTTAATATATTCCTAATATGCTCTAATATACTTTTAGGGATTAACTCCACAAATTAATAGGAATTAAATTTTGTTTATTAGTATGATTAATAGGACATACAAGTTTATTCATGGAAGAATGTAATTAAAAAAATCATCTACCGTAGTGGCATTTCCATTCGCACTAAAAATAATTATTTCTGGCCACTGTGAAAAAAAAAAACTAATTTTTTACAGCTGGTGCGAAGTTGCGAATTAATCCGATAATTCTGCAACCCTGTCAGCGAAAAATACCAAAAATGGCAAAATAGGTAGCTGCCCTAAGAGTCTCGAAGCAAGGCTCTAACTAGTACTGGTGATGTTGATCTAACAACTGAATTCTAATCTTCTCCATTTGATCCATCCTCTTCAGAGTCAGAACCATCTAGGTCTACATCACTTGGAACATCAAACTGATCATCCAGGCAGGCCTCCATCACACCGGCCAATGAAGCCTGCTCCATGTGCGCGAGCACCTCGATGTCCCCCTCAGGCCCTGCCGTTGTATCCTCCTCCGCTGCTTCCAGTACCAGCAGACCCCTTGTCAAACATTCAGACAAGGCCTTTGCTTAGAACTCCACTTCGTGAATCTTCCCCATCCCGCACTTCGTCCACCCCTTCCTGATCATCTGCTTGAGCCCTGCCAGCTCCTCCCAGGAACCCATCAACTAGCCTACCAAGTGGCATCTGAGCTCCTTGATCCCAAGCTGGAGTTAGATGTTATCTGGCTGCACCCCGTTGAGCACCTGACATGCTACTTGCTGGCTTTGCCACAAATTGAACTGAGTGCGGAAGCGGTGCTTGAAAGGGCGTTGCAGAACTACATCGGCGACATGCAGCTTGCTAGTGCAGTTGGCAGGAACAAAGACGAGGTGCAGAAGCAGATGATTCTCCTTTCGCCACCCTCTAAACTCCTTTGAGATATGCACCTTCCAACAATCAATGTTCCAGATGTAATGCTGAAAGGACGAAGCACGCCCCAACTCCTCACACTGCTTTGCATGCCACGGCACAATGACCTGGTCAACGAACTCCCTCATGGTCTGCTGGTTAGACCAATGGTTGGACGACATGGTCAGATGCCAGCCCTTCGCCCTAGCTGCCACCGCCCCAGGGTCTTTAGGGACAACAACAGTGGTTTTGCCTTGGAAGATCAGCTGAAGAGGGAGTAGATCCTCACTTGCTGCTGAGCTAACCGTGTAAATAATCAGACGCTTATCGTCCTTTCCCAGACTCTTGACATCTTTGACCCCCTTAACGTCATAGGTCTGATCTGTGCTTGGCCGAATGTGGAGAGCAGTCTGATCAGAATTGATGACTAGCTCTTTGGGGATATCATATGTCTTCACAAGTGCAACTATCCTATAGGCCATATCATGACCCTGGGATTCCCAATCAGCGGGGAGCTTATTTGCTGTTGTGGTACTCCTTCTCTAAATCCAACCCATGTGCCTATGCACAAACTTCCTTGCAAACCTTCTTGACACGTTAAAGAATCCACTCTTTGTGCGCCTCTCAAAGAGCTTAGGGGCAACAGCTGAGATAATCCCCTGAATGACTGTCTGAGTAATGGTGCTGTCCAAAGGCTGCCCCGAGTCTCGCATGCCTTTCAGAGTGTCTACGATCATCTGAAAGGCCACTAGATGATCTTTGAGGATCCCCCGAGGCCCTTTGTCCTAAGCAGTTGACCGTGCAGACTGCAATTTGATAGCCTCCTCATACTTCCTCCGTAAAACAAAACGCCCCATCACATCCTTCTCAAACCACCCCTTCAAAGTGTTGATGGTCAGGTTGTCAAAAGGGCTGCCAACCCGGCCAGGCTTTCTGATGTGTTGAAGGGAGAACAGAACTTCATACAAGCTCTTGGGGTGCTGCTTCACAGCTTGTTCAATGAAAGGCCACAGATCGGGGACAAACCAGTTTGTGTAATTTCCCCTCTTCTTCTTTGCAGGGGGTGGTTTTTCGCTTGCATCCACCCCCATCTCCTCAGCTACTGCCGCATCCCCTTGCTCCCCCCCATTCTGTGCTACAGGTTGCTGTCCGGAAGCCTGAACTGGAATCAATATGGCCGAGGGCACTGCAGTGCTTTTCTTTGGTCTACCAACGGGACGTTTGGCAGCCAGATGGGTCTTCTCTGCCTCTTCTCTACGGGCTGCCTGCTCCTTCAACCGCTCTCCCAACTGAGTCTGGCTTCTCTACCATTTGGCAAGCTGCTCTTCTTTAGAGATGACAGAAAAAAACTTGGTGCTAGTGGCCACCTTGGGCGCCATTCCCTTACCGATGCCTCATCTGTTTTACCGTTTCCCTACAGCTCTAGTGCCATTCTTGATTTTTGAAAGGGAAGCCACTTTTCCTTATCTGTCTGAGCCACAGTGCACGCAACTCGCTGTGGCTTAGTCTTTGGGGCCTGCAATTTTGCACCTTTCCCGCCTAAATCAAGAGCATGTGTACAGTACCAGTATCTTAACCATTCAATGAAACATGTTGGCAATGTCTGTGCACCAAATTTCGTTGCAATATCTTTGTCTGGCCTGGCTCGCCGGGCCCGGCCGGGCCGGCGGCCGCGATCATTGAACCGTCATCGTCGGGGTCGTGGGTGTTGTATCCAACGGCTCAGATTGAACGAATTTACCAAAACGAAAAGGTGGAGAAATTGCAAAAACGGCCTGGTGAAAATGAAAATAATTGTGAATTGGTCAGTGCGAAAAAGAAAAACTTTTGAAAATAATTATTCGCAAGGCAGGTCACGAATGGGAATGCCACTACGGTACATGAAAAGATAAAAAAATCAATAGTTGCAAAATAGTCATAAAATGACAAAAATGGTCAAATTGGATAAATAGTTGCAAAAATGGTCAGAAACAACATATAGTTGCATGTAGTCACAAATAAAGTGGTTGCATTTTGGCCTTTTTCTTTTAATGTCCATCATTGTTTTTTTCAGCCATTGGAGAACCTAACAACCCTAACAACATTCTAGGAGGGAGTTTCTTCATTGAAGGATTCCATGCAATCCATGAATTCGTTAGCAATACATTGTCAAGTATAGGAAGGTGTTTCCACAAGTATTTCATGATTAGGGATTCTAACAAACACAATGCCAAAACGTGTCTTTCATGACTTAAACATTTACGACTAATGTCTTAATCTAGTCATCTAATCATATGTTCTTACTCATATACTTCTATTCAAATTTATGACTACATTGCAATTGAATTATGACTACATGACTAGATTAGGACTATTTTGTGATTACATTGCAACTACATGACTAGTCTACATATATTGATAACCTACCTATGTTAGTAGTTTAACCAAGTGCTAGCTACTTATTAGCTATTTACTAGTTACCTATTAAGTAGCTAGTATCTATGGGTTAATACTACCTATTATCTACCTACCTACTATGTAGTACATATGTACCAACCTACCTACCTACTAGATATAGGTAATATATATGTAAGTGCATGTATACCTACCTACTTACTTACCTATTAGGTAGGTAGGTTGTATGTACATACATGTGTAGCTACCTACCTAACTACCTATTACTCATTACTAGCTACTTACCTAGCTACCTATAAACTAGATAGATAGTACGTATATATATTTACTATTAGGCACCTACCTACCTACTTACTTACCTACCTACTAAATAGGTAGTACATACATACCTACCTATTACCTACTACCTTTAGGTATTACTTACCTATTACCTATCAAGCTAGGTACCTACTAGGTTACTAAGTAGGTTTTAAGTTGTTAAGTAAATACTTAAGTACTTAACTTATAAAGTAGGTTAGTAAAAAATTGTTTATAACAATATGGTGATAATTTTTGTCATGTAAAAATCATTTGGTGCAATGGTTAAATGCAGGTTAACGATTTCTTCCCTTGATGTGGAGGTGAGGGGTTCAAGTTTTCACATTTGCAACTTAGTGAACTAACTTAAAATTAGCTTAACTTGCTAACTAAGTTAGCCTACATTCCAAGGTAAGCTAGGGCATACATCCCTAACATGTGCCTTTATACCATGTGTCTACATCCCACATGTCTACATGGCATGGGTGGAAAACATATTTAATAAATTATATCTAATGGTCATAATTTATGCATCTCATCAAAGCATTGATGACCTCCATGACTTTAGAGTCACAAAAGTCATAGTTGTATATTGTTTTGTGACTAAGCCACTAGCGACTAGGTGTCCTAAACAACATGTCCTATTTGACTACATAGTCATGTAGTCATGGATGTTTTCCATAACTAACAACCTAGTCATAAATCAAGTCACAAAAGATAGCTTTTCTTGTAGTGAAACAAAATAATGCAAACAACAAAATTGCATTCTTGAAAGCAATTATAAATTTACTGAAAAGCTTAGATGAACTTGAATGTCTTAAGCTTGAAGATCTTGCAACTCTTAAACTCCTAGTCGACAAGCTTTACCCAAACACCAACTTGCAATAATTCAACAAACACCTAGAAAAGCCAAAGTGATACGACTTAAAGTACTTTTCTAAAACAATATTAAGTATTTTTGGTGTACAATACATTTAAAACCAATTGATCATTGTTTGAAACTTGTAGATTGATGGAGATGGTGCTATACACTAGGTGGCATAGGAAGGGATTGTTTGTTGCCTTAAGGTTTAAGATAAAAAAATATAAATTTCACAATTGTTTCAATTGACACAATTGGGGGTCAAAAGGCAATTTGAAATGGTTGTAGGTTATGTGACTAGCTCATGAGATGGTAAAATGGCCCATGCCATGAAATGACATGTGATGGGTTGAATGCACACTATGGTGTACACAATTTGAAGGAAATTTGGAACTACATATAATATCAAAAGTAACAACACATAAGATTTCACTCAATTTGAATTATTTTAAAGATCAAATATAAATTATTTGGGCTTCAAATTTAAAATAAATCACAAGAATCATGAATATGAAATTGACACATAATTGTACATTTGTACAAATTTGCACCAATAATTTAATAAAGGTTTTTAGAAAACCCTTATTTGACAACAATTTTTCATTTAAAAAAAATTCAAAACTTCATCTAATTTTTGTCAAATGATTACAAAAGCGCTTAGCCCAAATAAAGAACATTTTTCAACCTAAAAAAATCATAATCATCAACAAAATGTACTAATGAACATTTTAAAATCATCTTATTTAAATTCCACAACTTTAAGAATTAAAAATTGAAAACTTTGATGGGAAAAATTGTTCTTTATGGTTTATTTTATGTATGTGTAAAATTTCATGGAAAATTTATCATTGAATGTATACTACAAGAAAAGTTGTCTTGTGACTTGATTTATGACTAGGTTGTTAGTCATGGAAGACATTTATGATTACATGATTGTGTAGTCGAATAGGACACGTCATTTAGGACACCTAGTCATTAGTGTGGCTCAGTTACAAAACAATTTGTGACTATGACTTTTGCAATTGTAAAGTCATGGAGGTCATTAGTATTTGATGAGATTCATAAATTATGGCTATTGGATATAATTCATTAAATATGTTTTCCACTAATGTCATGTAACACGTGGCATGTACACACATGGTAGAAAGGCTAAAAAACCAACCTATATGTTAGGAATGTATGCTTTAGCCTACCTAAGAATGTAGCTAATTTAACTAGTTAAGTTAGTTCACTAAGTTGCAAGTGTGAAGACTTGAACCCTCCACCTCCACATTAAAGGTAGAAGTCTTTAACCCCCACTTAACCATTGCACTACATGAGTTTGACATGACCAAAATTGTCACCATATTGTTATAAACATTTTTTTAAACCTATTTTATAAGGTACAAAAAGCACATCGGGCAATTGTTAAAACTCTATAAAAACTATAATTTTGTTAGATATATTTTTGTGGTGCCATTTTAATGCCATGTTACTTATGGAATGTATTGCTAAATGACTAATATGAATGTTGAAGAATTCAAAATAAAAAATTCAAAAAAAAATATTTTGGGTTTTGGTTTGAATAAAAGACCTTTGAACTTCAACAATAGTTACAACGAATGTAATCAATTTTATAAATTACTAAGCTAAAGAATCTCTTTATAAAATAATTTTGATGAAAAAATATTGAGATAATGTTAATTGATTATCCACATTCAAAAAGCACTCACAATTTGAAAGTTCTGAAAATTTTAAAAATTAAAAATCTATTGAACTGAAATTTAAAATTTCAAGAGTCTTTTACCACATGTAAATGGGGTGTAATGTACATGACATCAAAAACAAAATTGTAGTTTCTGAAATAAAATAAAGCATTAAATAACTGACATATTTTCATACAATTTGAAATTAAGATAATTTTTCAAAACGAAATGCAAAATTTGGTAAAATCTGTACACTTTTTTAAAAAAATTAGTTATTCATGAAAAGTTGATTAAAAAAAGTGATGTATTGAGAAAAAATAGTAACATATTGCAAAAGATTTCATCCCAAAAGTCCTTTTTATGAGAAAGTGAAAATGACCACAAAAAGGATTGCAATCCTTGAGTCCATCACTATTGGCTCATTTGATTCTAATCGGACTCCTTTATATGTAGTTAGTAAATAATTAATAGCTATCTAGCATGTAGTTAAACTACTAACATAGGTAGGTTATTAATATATGTAGGCTAATCATGCGATCGCAATGTAGTCACAAAAAGGTCCTAATTTAGTCATGTAATCATAATGCAATTGTAATGTAGTCACAAATTTGAGCAAAAATATATGATTAAGGACATATGACTACATGACTAGATTATGACATTAGTTGTAAATGTTCAAGTCATGAAAGACATGTTTTGGCATTGTGGTAGTATTACTTAGTCCTTATGTTGGAATTGAAAAAATGTGATAGGGTTTTGCAAATCGAAATAATATTTTGTTAAACTATTATATCATTTTTATGTGCATTGATTTCACAACATAATGTTAGATTGGGACATAAACCATCATCTATTACAAAATTTTAGTGAAAATTATTTTCCAAAATTTCACCATGATGCATGAAATTTAAATAGGTCTTGAAAATTGTCAAAATGTAACAGTTTTTTATGTACACCATAACATGCATTCACCCGATGGTCAAAATCTTCATCCCATGGGTGCCATGGCAAAGCATGGTGTGTTACACAAGACATATTCGATAACATACCTACATGGCAATTATCCAAAGGGCATCATGGGTTTTATGTGGACCTCTATTTTGTGAACATCATGTTAGGGTGTATTGATGCATATGATTTCTTTGACCTATTTAATAATTTTAAACCCTAAATCCTAGCTCAAAATAAATATAGGCATAAAGCACTTGGGAAAGGTTCTTAAATGTATTTGGAGAGCACTATCCATGAACATCCCTCCTAAATAAAAGGGATATTACATTACTCATCAATAGTGGGAGGGAACTAAAGCTTACTTATATGCATAAAATATTTCCCATTCTTAAAGAAAAGGTATAAAAACCCTTCCTTTCTTACACCTAATGATCTTCATATCATGATAATCTTTGCCTCATGCTTTATGATAGGTAAAGCTCAAGAGTGGGGAATATTCCCAAAATGTGATGTTGGACATAACTACCATCCTAGTAGGCCCCTTATTTCAAGAATGTGCTTACTAGGGTTTTACCTAACACTGGAACTAATGTTTGAAAACCAAACTCAGCTCCCAACCCTGGCCCTTTTCTTTCTAGGTGCATCTTTTTTTTTTCTATTAAGCTTTTTGACCTTCTCCCTTCGCTTTTTTGCGTATTCACTCTTTTTGCGCATCTTTTCTCTCTATCCCTTCCTCTTCTCTCTATGCCCCAACCTTCTCATTTACTACTATTGAATGGAAGGTTACAACTTGGTTGGGACATGCTTAACAAGTTACATCTTTTCCCTTCTTTGTTGTCTAACATTTTTTTGTTCCACAAACATGATTTTTAAACCAAACCTTTTATTCCCTCGAGGATGGGCTTGAAACCATACTCTAAAGTTGTTGTGGAATCTTTCACCAATAGCCTTAACAATTGTAGTAGACCATGTGTCATTGAACTTAGTTCTATCCTCCTTCTCAATTCTCCTTTGAGTTATTCACTTAGCTTGGGTAACTATACCTTCAACCCTTCTTGATTTTTTTCTTCCTTTTCCTTTGCTTTCAAATCCCTAATTTTATCAACAATTTTTTTGCCCATTACCTTTTGTTTCAACATTATTAGGTATTCGTATGATGTGACCACCTGTAAACTAAAATAGTCCATCAATGGTTCTTTACTATGTTTTAAATTCCTTGTTGGTAATCATGTCAAAAACAATAGACCTTAACAAATCCCACAACTTTTTGAGTATGACTTGGACTAGTTAGGTCATTTAATTCAAAAATAAGGTCTTCCAAGTTCACCACCATTTAATCCTTTTCATGGTTACTTGTTGAGGTGGCAAGACTATGTGGCATTTTCACATAGTGCCAAGTTGTGAGTGAAAAGGGGCATTTAGACATGGTAGGAGTAGTGGCAAACATTGGTTGGAAAGTCCCAACAATGTTCATTTGTGGTGGCTTCAACTTCATCCCCATTGTTGCCAAATTCATTTGTTGCATCTAATTAGTATGAATTTTTATGATCTCCCTTTTTTACTATAATGAACATTTCATTTGAACCATAATTTCCAACCATGGTTGTAGGGTTCAATGGTCAAATAGCACAAACCCTAAACCCTGATACTATGTTCTCATTTTTCAAAGATTGCTACAAGGCCTTGTCCACCCATTCTACTAGATTTTAGTGTGACTTATTTAGTTAAAGATAATTTTTTTTTGCCACAATATAGTTTCTTGCCTTTTTAAACACATTTTTAAATGGTTTGAAACAAATGACATCCAATGGTTGGAATGCATGTGAAGTATGAGCAAGTAAGGTGACCATGTCCAACCCTAATTTTATTTTTTGTTCAAGAACCTCTATTGTGACATGTGACCCATGCCCATCTAGAATAAAAAAATGCTGATTTTCTTGATAAACCCTCTCGGAAAAAAATCTACAAAAAAATTCAATAATTCATTGAAAAGGTAAATTATCATCCAATTTTTTTTTTGGCATTGTCATGCATGTTCTTGGTCTACATGTAATCTTCTCGCATCCTTAAACCTTTGAAAATATGAAAAAAAGCAAGGTCATCCTTGTTGCATTAACAACACAATTCATAATTAGCCGTTTTTATGATTTGGGAATGGTGCTATAAACATTTATCATCATGTGACCTTCACCTAGCCAAAACCTTAACACTAGATTGTCACCTTATTTGAATTCTTGTCTCATTTAAATTTTAAATGTGATTTAATGGGTATTTTTGTTGTGTGTACAAATTTTTCAAATTGTAATAAAAGGTATGGCAGGTTTCCTTAATTAACCTTTTTCCCCTAGAAATTATAATCCTTTAATAGGGTGAAAGCACAAATAGGTGGACAATTTGGATTGTCACATTTGTAATTTTTCTCGATTACATACAAACGTAAAATTTAAAGCGATATTCAAAATTAACATGTCAATTTTTTTAATATTCATGTTGTCATAGACTTTAATGGGAATCATCATAAAAAAATTTGATGAATTCTAAAAAAATTATGAACTTATAAAGGACTTTTGAAATGACAACACTACGTCTTTCACACAAAAAAAATTAAAAATGTGGACTCAAAAAATATGTCAAATTAGTGTCAAAAATTAAAAATTAAAAAAAAGTATCATCAAATGAAGAATTTATTAATGAAGCACATTCAAAATTTTGTTTTATATATATATATAAAGTTCTAAATGACATGATTATTATTAAGTTTTATATTTGAAAGTCCATTTCACATTAATAAATTTAATCTTGCATGGATTTTTTTATCAATCACATGTTTAGGGATATTCATAGGTCAACTTATTAATATTTATGATTAAAAACATAGGGGTTCATTATAAAATTTATGGTTTATAATTGTTAAAATTGCTAAAATTTTTGCTAGTGTTAAATTATGGACTTTCAAACACCACTTTTGAACCACATAACCATGTTTTCATCCTATAAGGTATATGTTAATTTTTGGATGATGTTTTTAAAACCAAAACCACTAGTTGTTTCTTGGAACACCATTCCAAAATGGGGTAGGTTTGGTTTATGTGACTTCAGCAACCTTTAATTTCAATTATTGAAGGGTGACAAATAAGCTAGCCTTTTACATGTTTTGAACCCAAGTGGCTATTGTTGATTCACTTGTGCTATTAGGGTGGGTAGATTGAGGATGTCAATTTTCTTCGTCTTCCAATTGGCCTACCTAAAACCCTAATCTGTCATTTTTTGGCACATTGAAATGTGTTGGAGGGCAATCTACCAATAGTGCACCCTTGTTATGTGGTTGCATGGCCTCTTTTAGCATAAACAAATTCATTTCAACCCTATTTTAATCCTTTTGGGCCTAATATTCAACAATGTCTATTGAAGTCCTATAAGAAACACAAATTGGTGTCTCATGTATGAAGACCAAGATATCAAAAAATATGTGAGATCATAATAGTGTTCAAGTGCATAGGGTTTCCACCTTTTCACAAGAAACAAATTAGTCATAGAAATCAACAAAGTCTTGAACAATCTAATGTGACATGAGTTGTGGATGTGCAAGTAGTGGGAATGTATATCAAAGTGGGTTGTGATGGAAGAGAAGGAAATTTACAATCCATGCTATTATTAGAATGTGATGGCACTTATAGGAGTGATGATTGTTGAACCCAAAGATAATAGAAGTAGTTTGAATATTTCATTGTGTATTCCTACACTAGCTTTGGTATCCTAGTCATATCTAATTTTTTCAACATTATTTCCACTTCTTCAAGCCTTTCTACTTACTCTTTAATTGCAAATGTGATTAAATTTTCTTTTACCTAGACTCCCTAACTCTTGCAATAAACTTTTTACTTGATGTGACATACATAATTCAAAACTACAAGTTTTTATTCTAGGATTACAAAGTTGTGAGGTTTGCCCTTGCCTTGTTCATTCATGATTTTTGAGGGGATAACATTATATGATTTGTGGTGGGAAAGTCCTTAATGGATTTACGTGACTTTGTTTGAATGGTATCCGAAGTTGTCTTAGTGTTTTAATTGAATTATATACTTTTTTTTTAAAATTTTAAAATAAGATAATGTGTTTATTTTTGTGCACAAGCAATTGAATTTGGGGTGCTTGTATGTTTTTTTTGTTCACCCATGGATTAATTTCCAAACACTCGTCTATATTTTTTGTGCATGAAGTTTCAAATTCACAATCACATCACTATTGTTAAATATTGCCAAAACAAAATTGCATAAAAGATGGCATATTTAAATTTATGGCTCATATATTCCTTATATTGAAATTGTTATAAAATCGATACAATAAGTTAATATTATTGGAACTACAATTGATGTTGAGCACAAAATAGTTCACAAAAGGTCTAGTTTAAAAAAATGAAACATTATTGATATTGGTCAAAAATGTTGAAAATCGAACCCCCTACTTGTGAAATTTTTTTTATTGTTCCAACCTTTGGATTACTATTACAAATACACAACATAATGTGTACCTTGCATAGTGATTCCTCAATTGTTGAAACTTGAAATTGTCTAACCTTGTTTTTTTTAATAAATAAATATTTGGCAAAAAAGTGTCCATTGTTAGTCATACTTAAAGTTCTCACCAATGTTGGGAGGTTTTTGACTTTTATGAAGAACCTTTGGTTTTGGTTTTAAAAATTAATTAGTGTAATTTTAGTTCCTTAAAAAATGAACTTGGAATTTTGTTTTGGGTTTGGTTTTTCCAAAAAAAAAAACCAATTTTGGTTTTAATCCCAAAAAATCAGCATGGTTTTAATTAACTTGGACCATAGTTTTAAAAAACCTAGTTTCAATTTAGTTTCAATTTAGTTTCAATCTGTTTAAAAACTAAAAACCTAGTTCTAGTTCCAAATTAGGTTCCAAAAATCAATTTGATTATTACTAATTAGAATTGAATTCTAAATTATAACTTTCCCAATTAGGTAGTACCCAACACTGGTCCTTATTGGATTGGTACCAATTAGATTGATATGATTTAAACCAATTTAGGTGGTATTGCTTGAAGTCATACCAACTTAGTAAGGTCCTTGCTACTAGTATTGATATCTATCACCATTATTGATATTAGGCAAGGGTGAACCAAAATTTAAACCAGGCTCCAACATTTGATCAAACATTTTGCATTGAAAATTGAGTTAAATTTAACTTGTTGCACCTATATGGGTAATGTTTGCATTATTATAGATATTAACAACTTTTAACAAGAATATTAGAAGGTAGGAAGATTATGTCAAAACTTTTTGTAAAGTTTTTTTTTAAACATGTTCAAGTTGGCATTCATCCATTCAACTCACCTTTTAGCTAGAGGGCCTTCAAGCATGGTATTCAAGCACCTTAGAGATTTATTTGACCTAGAGGACTCAACTAACGACTTTTCCCGGTTATTCTTGGTGTGTTATTATATTATTACAAGGCGTATCCCTGGGAATATAACTAGGGCCTTTAATGCTACTAAGATGTTAACTTTGGCCAAGCCTTTTAATGGCAATTGATTAATAGTAATAGGTTAAGTTCCTTAAATCAATTGGTGAGTAAGACCCTTTGCTTTCAATTTTGCAATGCATTTGTTGCTACTAATTTGGGGTTGCTATCAAGGGAGGCTATGAAGCAATGGTGCATGGTATTCGAATAGCTTTAGATGTTCACCCTGATTGGGTGGTGTTGTAAGTAGACATCGCAAATGCCTTCAACATTGTTTCTTATAAAGTTATATTTTAGGAATTGTGTGTTGCAAGTGAGTAGTTATTTCAATTCATACCTTTTGTTTGTTCCTTTTATGCTCCCTAGCTCCCTCATTTTTTAATCATCATTCCCCTCAAGGCAATCAATTTATTTTTCAATCCTCCATTGGTATCTGTCAGGGGGATCCTTTGGGTGGTCGTCTTTTTGCCCTAACTCATTTCCATGCACTTCATAATTTTGCTATTTTTTCCCATCTTGTTTGTTTCCTTCCATTGTAGATGAGACCCACATCATTGGGCTTGCTTTTGTTATCTTTTAGGTTTTTCATCATTTCTTTTCCCAATTAGAATTGGTAGGCCTTATAGTTCAACCCCGTAAATGTGTTGTTTGGTTTCCTTCGAAGTTGCTTTCATTAGGTTTCTATACCCCTACTGGGGGCATTAAGGTTTTGGGTGTTCCCTTGGGGTCCCTTTCCTTCACTTCTTCTTTTGTCCAGGATGTTTTGGATGATAATGTTCAACACATAAATGCCCTTCCTAGATTGGGGGATGTGTAGATGGCATTTGGGATTTTCATTCATTGTTTCGCATAAAGGCCTTATTACCTTTTTCATTATTTGCCCCACTTTCGAATTTTCAATGCCAACTAACCTCTTTTGATTCGACCTTCATTTGCGTATTTGGGAAACTCTTAGGGCCAAGCTTTTTGAAGTGTCTAGAGGCTCCCCTAGTTTATTGATAAACCTTTCTGCCCATCTCCAAGGGCGGGGTAAGTCTTGTTTCTACAGAGGTTATCGCCTCGACAATGTACTTGGGGAGTTGGGGTCTATTGCCCCAATCATCATGTCCAGATTTTTGCAAGACAACTGCCCATTTTTACTAGGGGTTATTAGGGCCAGTAGTTCAAGTCCACTTCCATTCTAGGCTCACCTTAGGTGGGTTCATCACCTTCTACTTCTAATTGCTTAATCTTCCATCCCACCATTTGAACAACTATCAAAAAGAAAAATGGATTGTCTTTAGGAAAAAATTTTAGAGAGCGTGCACAAACATTCATTTTCTAGCATCATCTTAGAGTTGTCTTTAAATTGTCATCACATTTGATTGAGATCTTGTGTAGGACTAATATTCAGGTTCTTGGATTTTTACCTACCCAATCATTCCATCTTTTAGGATGGTCTCTAACATCTTTTCCTCAACATTACACATTAGATTGGGCCTCCCCCATCCCACGGCTCATGGTCTTTTTCGATACATATGTGGCCAAGCCATAGATTTAAGAAGGATACACCTACTTCATTGTGCTCATGGGGGAGAGTGCACAACCACACCTAATGCTGACTCAACTCATGTAGATTTTGTTTTTGGAATTGCTTGTTCCCAAAAAGTGGTTGCGACAATTACAGTTCAAACAAAAGTTGTGTCATATCACGACCAACATCCTAAGGATGATTTCATCTCTCTAATAATAGAGATGTTTGGATGTTTACACTAGTAAGTGAATGACTTCTTTCATTGATGTGCCAACATGGCATGGTTAGCAAAAGGCTCTAGAGGTCCTCCTCTTTCAATTATACTCATTTTATAGGCAAAAGGTGTCATTGGCTCTTTAGAGAGTTCAAGCCACCACTATCTTGCATTGGACAGTTCTGTGCTAGCAAGTGAGGCCACTTCTAGGCTTTGTGTCTTTCTAGGTGTTATGCTCATCTCCTTGCATGATTTGCTTCTTGCTACTAGTGATGGTTTCAGGTCCTAGGTTTCGTGTTTTCTCCTCTTAGGGCTCACCATTGTGTGTTCTACACTTTTGGGTGTGGTCTTTTGTTTGGACTTTAGTCCTTTCTTTTTTTCTTTTGTTGTTCTCTTGCTGGGTGCTTTTCCTTTATTATTTATTTATTTATTTTAAAGCATCGTGTGATCATGAAACAGATCAAATTTCGTCAGCTGGCAGATTGCAATTCTGTGTCTGACAGATTCTTATGTTTCAAAATTAGATTACATGATGTACATATAAGAAGAAAAAAAATTAACAAGTTTAAAGCCAGTCTAGTTGTTCCTTGAATAACAGGTTGTAGAAGATTCAGCTCTGAACAAATTAGCTGAAGAAAAACTCTCAAATTGATAGAAGAATCTGGCAGCTGAGAAAGTTGTCACAAGCAACAGAGTTTTGATCTTGAACAAGTCCCCCCAGATATATTTTTAAAATTCAAAACGCATTTCAAAACTTTCAATATGCGAATACATAGGTAGGCTGTTCTTAGGAAGGGCTTTTAGTCCTGACCAAGAATAGTGGCAGCCAATGAGAAGTCATGTCATGGAGTGAAGAGGCCTCCCTTTTTTTCTTGTGAGTGAGGGGTGAGTGGGAGGGGGAGTTTTTCTTTCAAGTTGCGTTTGGTGTGAAGGGTGGACTGTCCACTGTTCACTTTCCACTTAGATAGTGGACAGTGGACTTTTCTTGCAAGCTTTTTTTTCCTTCTCTTTCCTTTTTCCAGGGATCAAAGCATAGAGTTACCAATAGTAACTCACTTCTCTTTTATCCCATAACACTAATATAGACTTCTTCTAAGAGACACATTTCAGTTCCAGTTCTAGAACCAGTTCCAAAATCAGACCCGGCTCCAGTTCGGATTTTACTAACCGTATCCAATGATTCTAACCCTCTATCCAAACCAAGTACCCGCCCCAACACTAGTATAGACCTTCTCATTGCCGATGATCAGTCCCATGGATCTGTGATGTGATCAAACTGCTGCGGCTCCCACACACCTTTGCTGTTGAATATCTCAGTTTGCTGGACACAAACATTCTGCGATTTTGACAACATAAACTACGCTGATGAAAACTCTCCTGTTGTACATACAGTAATACTATGTTGTATATGCGAATCTCATGAAATTCCTAGTGCAGGAGTACCTTGATGCCCGTCCAGCTCCTTGATCAATCTGCTCCTTCAGATTTTAACTCTAAGGAGTACATGTGGGAGTGGGATCGTGCTTTGAGTTGGCAAATGCAGTGCAGCTGCCTGATGCATAGTCGTTGGTCATCTGCAGCGTCTCTCGGCCTTCTTCGACCATCATCTTCTCCAATCGGCGAGCCCGGACCCCAACACCCGTGATCATCGGCGCTGATTCTTTTGATATATTCCCAATCATCTCCACATCGTATGCGGGTTTCTGCATGACCGTCGTCGCGAATTAACCGTGATCAATAACTACAGGATGAAAATGTAGTAATTACGTCGGACATGTCGAACTTGTAACGTGCGTTAAATTACTATTCTCGCATCTCTCTCGTGGAACATGAAGCGTACATAACGTACCATATGATCGCCGCGGAGATGATACCTCTTCGCTCCTTTTGTCACGTCTGCCAGCAACACACGGAAAGATTAGTATAAAATGATGGTGACAAACGATAGAAACCTGGAGGAATTAACCAGGATACAACGATCTCGGCAGGCTACTGCTTCATCGACCAAAGAATCAGTCTGTGGCCACCAAAATCAAACAGATGTAAGTAAAATCTTCGAATGTAAGAGGATCTTGCAGGATCCCTGCGAAAACAAGTTCGTCAGGGGGCCAAACATACAGCGAAAGTTCACGCATCGAACATCTAAATCTACGGAGAAAGACGAGGAGTCCGAGTTGAAGTTATCCAGAGCTCGATTTCCTTACAAAAATGCAGACCAATTGCTTCCTAGCAGCAAAAGAAACTTCGCCACCCCGAAGCGTTTTAATCGTGCAAAGGACTCAAGAAATCACTAAGCTTAAACCGACCTGCGGCGACAATATTGTTTTAGTAAAGAAGACGCCGAAGCCTTTCATCGTGCAAAGGACTCAAGAAATCGCTACTCTCAAACCGATCTGCACCAGGAATATTGTTTTAGTAAAGAGGACTAACCCTGCACAACTAACTAGTCATGTAACCGAATATTATAGCATAATATAGTGCTGCACACAATCTTCCAAAATCCAAAGAAATTTTACCTGATCCCGGAACAGCAACCGCGACTGAGACGATAAGTGTGAGAAAAACGCACACGCACATGACAAGAACGCAATAGCAGCCATAGCTAGAGCGCGAAGACGCCATGCCTGCAGAAAAACACCCCCCCCACCCCCCCCCCCCCCCCCCCCCCCCCCTTCCCCGCAAAACAAAAACACAGTGCGCGCGGCAGCCTTGCACAACACCTCAAGCTCATACGTGGGAAATGGGAACGTCCGTCGCGACGTTCTCAACGGGGGGTTCCATACACCCGGGAATGTATTAGTGCTCCGAACGTATCGGACGTGAAGATAATTATACAGATTTAAGTAAAAGAAAAGTCAAGCTATGTAATCCCACTTTCCACCTACCACGCCGAATTGGTCGACGATTTCCATGCCGTAGGTACCGGGAAATTTACTAATTACTACATTTGCAGTGCATGGCGAAAAGGGGTTTTGTGTTTGTGACTTTGTATCGCCTATTTTTCCCTTTCCTGAGGTAGCGGTGAAGTAGGTAAAGTACGTAGGGTTAGTTGGTTGCCAGTTGGTACCAGGTAGGTTATTTCTCTTTGACGTATGCAATAAGGACAAACATTTTTGGCCTCTCAAATTTGCGGCTTCTTGTCCGTCAGTTTGGGATCTCGTATTTGGGAGATACGGTCACCTGCATGGACGTGGCTGAATCCGATTGGCTCTTGGATTTTTACGTTGAAGTTGAATGTGGAGGACTTTGCCTCTTT
>Ga0209611_10001757_pt1 | contig 37567 bp, 21 predicted proteins | sample S1TSphgellanicum_3_FD_187693 | JGI IMG/M metagenome (GOLD analysis project Ga0209611, IMG submission 187693) | Host-associated microbial communities from peat moss isolated from Minnesota, USA - S1T2_Fc - Sphagnum magellanicum MG (SPAdes) (version 2) | ecosystem: Host-associated > Plants > Peat...
AATTGTTTTTGAGCGCAAGAGGGGGGGGGGCCCGGGTGGCTGGAGTGGTGTAGCCACGGGTTGCCCTCACTCATACCCACTAATGAAGCTTTAGATATCATGTTAGGGTTTATGTTTCAATTGAGAATTGTGAATATTTTTTTGGTGTAGCCACACATCATATTGTTCTTCAAGCATGGGAAGAACTCCAAAGTATTAATAAATTGAGCTCCAAAATCTCACTAAATCATAATTTTCAAACATGGATTTAGTGTGGAACATAGGCATATGACATGGAGGTCAAAACAAAGTTTCAATTGAAATTGCCTATATTCCATATGCTTGTGTCTTACAGTTTTTAGAAGGTGAATGTGGGAATATGATCACCCCAATGGAATGGAACATACATAAGAACTTGCCACCACAAAAAGATGTCAAACATCCAACTACTAAGAACCACCTTGGGCGTATAAGGTAAACATTAATGCCTTTGTGGTTTTTTTCAAGTTTAATTGGTACATAAACAAATCATACATTTTGTTTTGAATTTTTTTTAACCTAGGTACCAATGCAAATATGGACCGGATGACCATTGTGATGACCCCACCACATTTAATCTATCAAGCGAAGTTGCTTAGCCTCATTCTCAATCAAAAGACTTTACACATGGCATGATGTAGCAAAATAATCTTTCTATTATAGATCTCATACATGAATGAATGGATTGTTTGCACATGGCCAATATAACCTTAGATCTATTGCTCATACATATCAGTATGCCTTGCAAATGTACAAGCCCTAGAGTCTCACATTTATATTCAATTGAATTTGGGCTATACAATTAAACAAATTTATGACAAACATAATTCAATTTGCTTGTAACATGTGTGAATGTTGGAGAAGCCATGATGAAGCATATTGATTTCATTAGGCATCAAGACACTGCCTATTTGGACATAAGAGAAGGAATTGGTAGTTGCACAAGGACCCCACCACTTCCATTTAATCTTGGGCTCTCCAACATCTAGAAGATGTTTTTTTCTTCCAATAAGTTGGAAAAGTCAACAAGATTAAAATGTCATTCACCATTAGCATCAAAACACCAATTCAATGTCAATCAATGTTTTTCATGTGGTGACAATGGTGTTTTTTCAATGGATGCCACATTTGGCATCAATGACATGAAGTTTTATTTGTTCACTTCAATGGGTTTTGGTGCACATTGCACAAGTGTTCCTCTAACATGGGTAATTACAAGTCAACAAACAATTAAGATTTGCTCAAATGGTTAAGACCCCTAAAAACAAAAATGTTGTAATGCATGCCCAATTGGGAATTGTCTTGTATCATTATTGATGATGCCCCACAAGAGCTAAAAGCATTGCAACGAAATGCCCAACCTTGTGTTAATTTTATTTAGCATTATGTTTGATGATCTTTGGCTAATTATTTGAATACTTATCATGTTCATGATCTTTGCATACTCAACCAATGCACTAATTGTCTTCATTTTATATGCATGCATAGGACCATTTGGACCATAAACAATATCCTTATTTTCCTTTGTTGTTGGCATGTCCTAAAAGTTTGGTGATTATATGCAATTAAAAAAATCAAAGATGTTGAAATGTGAGGTGCAATCCTTTGTGATCTCCATGATGTGATGTACATGTCCATGAACCACAATGAAATCATTGAAACATTCAAGGAACATGCGAGACAAAATGAAGTAATTTTTCATCAACATTCGCTTGGTGATGCATGGACAAATTATTTTCAGACCTATTATTGGCAATTCAGTATGTGATATTTTCCTTATTTGCCATGTTTTATCATCCACCCCTATTTTCTCGAGCTTAGTGTTCAATCTCTTGAACTTTTGGCCCCCCAAAAAAAAACCAAAAAAAATCTCAAGCTTGAGTTCAAGCCCATGTTGTTCAAGTCCAAACATGGGCCTAAGCTCAAACTTAGGATTCCAAATCCATCAAGGTTGAAATACTCTTAGCATCAAGAGTGGAAATGCAACCTAAAAAACAAAAAGAAAACATGATCTTTTGAGCTTGGGTTTCAAAAGTTTCCAAAGTCAAACTATTTTCAGCATCAAAAACAATTTGGAAGCCCAACAAAATGGAAGAAAACTTAAGCTTGACTTTTGTGTTTGTTGGGATTGTTGAACTATTTTGATGTTGGTGATACTCCTTTGGGGCTACCATTGAAAGTTTGATTCATGAACTAAATAATTGGATGGGGTTTTGGCATTTCATGTTAGACATGGGGAGGATTCTTGCCACATGTTGGGCTTGTCCTTTTTGCAATCTATTTGGCAATGAAAGATATATCGATGTGCACAAACCTTTGGATCTAAATGTTTTACAAAAGTGTTGAAATGGAAAAACTATTTAACACTCTATTGTATTCAATCCTTCCAAGGAACATGAAAACATGTGGGAGGTTAAACATGTTATTTCTACCCTTACAGGTTCCAACCTTAGAGATTTGTCCTTTTTAAAGTGTGAAACATTTTCCAAAATGGTAGACATTGTAATGTGTCCACATGAAAAATGCATTACCTTTCAAGAAATTTGTGTGATGTTCATTCTTTTGGCTTTGTTCATGAATGTGAAGTTGAAGAGAATGCTTTTCATTTATACTAGTGTGAACTTGGTGCATAATGCACCCGTCGAGTAATAATTGTCACAGAAACAAAACCCATCAAAAAAAAAAAAAAAAAAAAAAAAACAAAACAAAGGTCCGTGCAGTTTAACTGACACAGAAAACAAAACCCATCAAAAAACAAAAAACAAAGGTCCGGGCAGTGCCTGGAAACTGCTCGGACAAACAGACAGACAGACAGACATGTAGCTTTAATATATAAGATTGGATTGATTTTTAAAAGACATGTTTTTCAACCATCAATAATTAATTCAAAATTATTTTATGCAAGTTAGATTTTATAGAATAATTTAAACTAGAAATTAAACATCCATCCCCACCTATATCCCCTCCAATATCCATCACATGGTTTGAAAATCCTTGCTTAGTACAAATATACAAATGTATGTATATATGTTGTGGCAAAAAAAATTTCATGTTAAAAAATATTCGAGTGATGTGACAAGGAATATTCATGTAATATTTTATCTACATGGCAAGGAATATTTCATCAAAAGATTCCTCCATGCTCACATGTTAAGGTTGTTGATTGTATGGAACACAAAACCAACCTTGTCATCCAAAACTTGTCCATAATGCCTATAGTTTCCAAATTGGAAGATCTCTTTCAATCATTGTATGGATACTTCTTAGCACCCATTGTCTTGAATTCACTAAGCTTGTTAAAATTGTAAAAAAATTTGGATTCAAAGTTCTTCAAAATGTGAAAATGAGATGGATAAACATGATTAACCTTTAAAACATCTTGGGAAAGAATACAAAACTTTTATTGCTAAGATGATAGTTAATTGTGGTTCAATGGAATTTTCCAAGGCAAATTTATTGAATTTGTGTTACATTGACATTATCTTGGGTGTGCCATGTATTTTGCCCATGTTGGAATTTTAATTATTTGATGAAATTTGTGTAGGCCAAGTACATAGTTGTTTGTGATTACATTGCAGTTGTCAAAATCTACCAAATAAACTTGTACAAAATGTACGATGATTAAAACACCTCCTTTTAGATTGTAAACTTTATATAATTCATTAATGTTGTTGTAAACACATCTTGTAGGATTACACAAGACTAGGTGATTGATTTGAATGACGACACATAACACTTAGTTTTTTAGATTAAAGGTTATGTTAAGCGCAATTTTAATGCACCCTTAACACCTTATCCTAGGCCACTCCCCCTTACCCCCCCTGGAGAGTATAAAAAAAAGGGGAATCACAAATTGTTGACCACTTTCCACCACCTTTACCCCTTTGATTCTTGGTTGGTTATTCTATAGATTTCCTTACCCCCCTCTTTTAGCTTGTAAACATGACAAAAAAGTGACCAAACTATATTCAAACCTAGTATAGTTTTCCTCTTTAACAAATTTTTCCTTGATTTTAAAAATATTTTCCTTATAATTCTTCTTCTGTTTATTGTAGACAACAATCCTACTTTTCTTCCTTACTATTCCTTTTACCTTTCTTTAACTAGTTGCAACCCTAAACTAAAATCATTCATGCAAATATCATTTCACAAGGTTCAAGACAAATCATTACACACCAAAATATCTCACATCTTCAAGGAGAGGTTACAATGTATTTCTTCAAACTTTGAGTCCTTCCATTCCCTTTTCTACCTAATTTTTAACATGCTCCCTAATTTCTTCCTTTCATTAGAATCCTATTTCCCACTATCTACAACTCTATAACTTTTAACCATAACCTTAAAAACAGCCTTCTTGATTCTACCTCTACAAGACATCCCTACTTCCTTTTAGATATCTTGTTCTATTGCTTTCATAAGAAGGTAGACCATTGCTTGCTTGCTTTTAAACCCAAAAACCAAAGAACTCAGCTCCCCTTTCTTTTCTATTCCTATTTCTAACTTCAACAACATGGGCTATGTACCTTCTCTTGGTTTCCACCATTCACCCCAATCATCCTACTATGAGTTTCCCCCTCCACTTGCACAACCACAACCACCATTACTTGATAATCTTGTCCCCATTCACCAAAACAAAAGTTGATTTGACCACCCTTTGAGAAGTTGGTTGGTTCATGATATTGTGGCCTCCCATCTTCATCTACCTTGCCCTCGCATGATATGCCAAGATCTCTTGTTCCTCCTTACATTATCATCATCACTCCGTTCTTCTGACAACACCTTCATGTCCCACTCATCATTCAAGAAGAAAAAAAAAAAAAATCAACAACAAATTCCTTGCTTTTCAACTCTCTTGAGGTGTCACTAGTATTGTCCTACCCTAACCCTAATTGTTAGAAGCTTCTAGGAAGCATCCTTCTTCCTATATGTAGCCCCCTTTATCCAACAATGTTAGCCAGTCTTGGACAAGGATAAGAAATTTGACCTTGTCTTAATCCGGCCAACCTATTTCCCCCTTCATTTGAACTAGGCCACCTCCCCTCAAGTCCTACTGGGATAACGACATATGTCTTAGCCTAACCTCTTAGACTTAAGGTTAACCCCCGAAATTTCTTTGGCCACCTAACCCCTTCTTAATCAAAATTGGGTTAGGTTAATTTGAGCCCAACATGTTAGTGATAGATGGTCCATTCTATTGATCTTTTAGATGGCCTCCATTCACCAATTACTTGTGATGTTTTGAAGTAGCTATCATCATTGTGAAAGCCCAATGCATTGCTACATGTGATTTGTTGGTCATTGAGATGCAATGTAGGTTTCCAAATCATGAAATGTTGAATTTTCTTGAGTTTATTTACCCACAATACTAGTTACAACCAAATTGTGAGTCTGCTTTTGCAATTCATTCAAGCTTTTTAAATGACATTATTATACACCCTAGAAACTTGGTACATTTGGTTCATAGGTTCTTGAGCCACTGTCAATTGAAAATTTGGATTTATAAACATCTCTTTTCAAGCTAACCATGAAAAATCAAGCTTCTAAGATATGGAAAAGCCTAGAAATGATAATCCAATCAATAAATTTTGCATCAACTTGTCACAAATAATTTGTTGGTTGCTTGTTTAGTTGAGTTCATGAAACTTGCTCAAATGATCATTGTCCAAGTCATTGGTAGTGTTGAGGATGAAAGAACCTTTTCCATGTTGATGGTCACAAAGTTCAAGCTTTGAAATCAATAGCCAAGGCATCTAAATAGTGATATACCCATGTTTGCTCAAGTTTCTTTCATTAGGGACATTTTCATTTTCAAGTTGTTGTTTTATATTGGAATGATGGAAACAAGGTCAAAGTAGGAGTCGATGAATCATTGTTTTTTTCTCATAGTATTACATGTTTGAAAGTTGATGTGACTGATGTTATGATACTAATCAAAGTTGGATGCTACAAGCATCTTGTGTTGCAATGGGTAGGGTCCTTGTGATTGGCGTTCAAATCCCATGCAAGGTCTTTTGAATTAGTGGTTACATTTAAATTGTAAATCCTGCTTGCAAATGTTGCATGTTGCCTAATTGCATAGCCGACTTTTATATTGGAAGCCTAAAACCTGGGCACCTCTTCAAGTTTGGAGCCTATTTTTTTGCACTGAGATGTGTAAGTGGGAGCCACAAGTTGCCTTTGCCAATTCATAAGTCTTTGTCAATTTGTCACTTCTGTGCTTGGAGTTTAGCCACATACATCACACTATTTTTTAAAGCAAGTAGCTAGCTATAGGGGTAGGGGCACTGCCTTGATACATGCCCTTAGCCACTCATGTGACAAATTAAAAACATAAAAAGAAACCCTGTGGCACTAACAGAAGTCAACATGAATGTGTTGTTTATGGCATCTGCAATTATGAAAGGCACCAAAAATGCACCAACTGGTAATAGGGTCAGAAAATTTTTGTTTGTTTGTACATGATCAGTTGATATTAGTACCTCTCAATTGAAACCTATTTTTGAAGAAGATGCCATGAGAAAGGAGCTCACTTTTAGTTCACTCAACCATTTGCAGCTTCATGACACTGGCTCTATCCAATCCACAGCTAATATCAAGGCTAATGGGTTCCTTATTCTTTTTTGGCAAAAACTTCAAAACCAAAAATGGAACTTCCTGTCACAAAATCGCCCTTTCCAAAAGAAAATGTTCACCAACTTTTCAAGGAAAAAACAATATTTGGAGAAAGTTTTGTCACATTAGAGATCTCCGTAAAGTCAGGAAAAGACAGCACCAGTACCCTGAGTTTGGTCATACACAGGGCGAGATTGAAAAAAAAAACCTGCGAAAAAGTACATTAGCATTCAAACCGGGGGGGCGGTGGGGGCTGAAACTTAGAAAACCATCAATTTTGATGGTTCCTGAGTTTCACCCTGTCTTTCTTTTTCCCCTGAGCGTAGATTTTCACTGCTCCTACGTGTACAGCTACTATAATTCCTCTGGAACCTTGTGCATTAAATGCTGAGATTCAGCATTTCGTACTGAGTTTCAGCATTTCATACTGAGATTTAATCAAATTTCCTTAAAAAGTACATTAGCATTCAAAACCGGGGGGGGCGGTGGGGGTGAAACTTAGAAAACCATCAATTTCGATGGTTCCTGAGTTTCACCCTGTCTTTCTTTTTCCCCTGAGCGTAGATTTTCACTGCTTCTGCGTATACAGCTACTATAATTCCTCTGGAACCTTGTGCATTAAATGCTGAGATTCAACATTTCGTAGTGAGTTTCAGCGTTTCGTACTGAGATTTAATCAAATTTCCTTACTTTAGGGAGACCACTAAAAGAGGGGTTAGGGGGTGAAAGGAGGCCCAAATACAGGGTGACTTTATGGATATACAGTTAGGGGCAGAAAGGAGGCCCATTGGGATGCAGTTTTTAGTTTTGGGGCAATTCTTAGTCAGTTTTCTGCAGTTTGGACAGGTTTTTAACAAAACTGGTGGCCAATTAAAACAGAAAACATGGTTTGGTAGTATAACTTTGGGCTTTTAGTATCCAACTGACCAGTATTTTGATAACCATTTTGTCCTTAAATTTTCAGTCAAAACCTGCCAAACTTGATTGCTTTATTACAACACAACAACTCCAAAGCAATGAGAGAGAAAATGAAAACACACAGAAATATCCAGTTATCCACTAAAGCTTTAGTTTTGCTACTGAGGACGAATAACAGAATCAGTAAATACATCACAAGTAGTTTGCAGCAAATTAGATGTGCAAATAGGTGGAGCGTAAATCAGTGTTTGCACTAGGGTGGATCATTCATGCGGCTCTCATTTCTTCATTGTTGTTGTGTTTTATCACAATGAAGTTTGAGAGATGTACATCATTGGCTCAATTAAATCACCCAAAACTGGGAGAAAACAAGCAGCTCATTACTGTGCAATGGTTTTGCCCCTAATGACAAGTTCAAAGTTCAAACCAGCAAGAGTTGAAATACGAAATGTTCCATTCGGTTTTGAACATTCCTCAAAATGTGTACACACACATATGTAAAGATCTACATTTTGTCAGTACTAAGTTTCATGTAATAAATTTTCAACTTTCTTATGTTTGAACTTTGACGTTATCTTTAAGGAATGATAACAGGGTGTTATGAGACTCCAAAGCTTACTCGGGAACAAATGACACATGGTTTGAGCATTATAATATTGGAAGGGGTCAATTAGGTAATATGCATGACAATCTTCCACAAACATCTTATTGCACAAAGAAAAGAGACCACTCACGGCCCATCTTTCAGCTACATTTTTCCAATGGCTAAAACAAAATCACAAAGTTTGAACCAGAAGTAAACAAAAATGCAGGAAACACCTTGTGACTACCCATCAGACAAATCCTTCGACAAATCCTTGATTCCTGTAATTCTTGAAGCAAAAATAAGGTGCTTTGTTCAATCGAAAACGAAGTTTTTCTTGCATTCTCCCAGGCATTCAATGATCTGTTATGAAGAGCAAAAATTGTTAGCAGTATCTTGTGTAACATCAGGGTGAGAGGTTAACATTGGAGGGTGCCAATTATTGGCTATCCCAAAAGAATTCAGTGGACCACAAATTTCAAAGCTGTCAATGAACATTAACATATGCAGTTGCCGTGTCTTCTACAGAACACAAGCAGGATTTCTTCTGCTTCCCTATCTACTATCTGTACAAATTGAAATCTCACCTGGAGGATTACTGTTTCTTTCTTTGCAATGCTGAATCTAAATCAGATAGTGAATCGGAGTGCTTCTATTTTGTCTATGTCTGATCTCTGCTATTTGCAAATATAGATCTACCGTCTCCAGAACAGCAAAGGTACAGGTGAATAACTATAGGTTGTTTGCACCAGCCTTCATGAATGCTGACACCAGTGTATGGAACAACAACCCTCTAGGACTCTTGAGGATCATGTAGGCAGCTACAGACGAACATGATAAACAATAGTTCAGAGCAACTCATAAGTTCTCTGCTATGTGATTTGACTTTGACTCACCATTTTGAGGTCCATCCAATGTGGGCTTTTCATCATTTCTATCATTGCAATGTTTCCTCTTTGACCAGAATGGGACATAAAAATGATATCCTTTATCCATGGCACTGGAGGGAGGATTGGCCTCCACAGATTTCAAGTCATCTTTTCCAATGCTGTTCACAACCTTGTGGTATTTCCCAATTTCCTGAGAATTCATTTCTTGCTCACCAACTTTGTGCCAACCTGTTCCAAATCTTCCCACACTTTGTAGGTTTTCCTCTTCATTCTTATGTTCTGAATCCGATGCTGATTCCAGCCTTGGCCTACCATTCATAAATTTCACTGAAGCTGAGGCTGGTCTTGTGAATTCCTCATTGTTCACATTCTGCAAGTGCATCTGATCAGTTGCAGTGGTGCTACCTCTTAAGGAGTCAACATCTTGCCTGTTGTCAGAGGAGGCATTCTGCTCTTTGACATGAGTGATAAGCTTGTCCAATACCTGCAGAGCCCAGGCCACCTCAGGATCTTCTGCCTCAGCATCCAGTCTCAGCTCTTCTTCAAGTTCATGTGAGAGGGTATTTAAGGAAGCAAGATCCTCATGTAGTGGCACTGCAGCTTCCAGTTGTGAAGTTGCCCAACCGTAATGCAGCTTCCCATTTGTCTGGACATTGCTATCTGGCTGAGTCCTTTGTATTGGATTCACTGTTCTCATTCCAGTATCCACCACTTGCATAGATTCCAAACTACTGTCTGAGAGATTTTTAAGTGCTAACTCCAATGGTTCAAGTTCTCCTTCTCTGAAACACTCCTCAGCAAAATTTGAACTATAATTCTTTGAAGGCAAAAGGTACACTGGTGGGGCTTCTCCATTCGGTATTTTCATGTCCACGGCACACTTCACCCGTGCATACATAGGTTCAGTTTCCAGCAGATCCTCAAAAGCACTGCCCTTCACTGATGATATCGTCTGCACGTGTTCCAACCATCTTATGAAAAAAAATAAAATTCTGCCACTTCATATAATCAGACATCATAAGAACTCACTTTTTTCAATATGAGCTAGTTCAACATCATTATGTACCTGACATCTGCACAGCACCATATTGTGATCCAAAGTGCTCTCCATCTGCCTCTTCATTATGTAATTAATCCCACAAACAATTGGAGCACAGAGAAAACAAAGAGTACCTTCTGATAAAGCTTGTGTCCATGCCCTACAAGTTGTCGTGCTATGAAATTGATGAGCCAAGGAGGGACAAAATCCAGCTTCATATCCAGATCACAAATCAACCTGCAAGATCAAGACAGTGGTAAGACCAGATTGCCCACTTGCCATCACTGGGCATTGCCCTCATTTTATACCAGGCCCCACAATGATAGCTTCATGTCAAGGTCCTGTCAACAAGTTGCCTAGTTAGGGGTTCCCATGAAAGAGCTTGATACCGGAAGAACATACGGTTGGGACCAATTTTCTGCATTGCGAAGCCACCAGCAAGGTCCATTCGCACTACATTTGGTTCTATCTTGGGCACATCAGTGGCACTGATCCCATCTAGTTTCTCATCAGGTTCCTCTGGAAACTGCAATAAACAACACATATAGGAAAGTCAAGCAGAAATATAGGAAGGAATCCCAGTCAACTAATTTTCACTAGAATGCAAGATCAATACATCCAAGGAGTGTCACAAAACGATGGTCCAACAGCCAGATGGCCTTTGTCATCCCACTTCACAAGTCAATAACTGTGTCTGAAGTCTAAACCATAAAGCTCTCATCCCTGACATCCCATTTCATCAGTCACAGGGTATCTGAATTCGAAGGTAGAAAGCTTGTGGTAAAAAGCACTGATGCCTTACTTGACATCCCAATCAAAGTTGCTGTGGATGCACTAGCATAAACATGGTATTGCAAAACTGATGAATGTGTGGGGCTTCCAAAACATACCGAAGCATACATTACAACAATTAGGTCCTCCTCAAAGTATTCCAGCTCATATTCTGACAGCAAAACCTCACGCATAGCAAAGGGCCAGGGTACTTTGATCCTTACACCACCAGCCCCCGCACGAGATGCCCTATCAGTGCACAACCCACTCTTTGGCAAGCACCACGGTCAACTATTTTGGGCACTTCACAAACACCATATTTGAAAAGAATTGGTCACCTGACTAAACAGTCCAAAAGTTCTGAAAGCATGCCTAAAACAAACATAGTAACTCTAACACAAATCTTGCAAGAAGACCTATTTTGATTTACTGCACTTCTTTTCCAGATGTCACATGTAGCATGTGGATCATGGTTATATAGGCATATTGCAGTCCAAGCAGGAAGTAGATGTGTGGCAAATGAGAAATAGATGTTTAACTTTTGACTCCCAAAGGGTCCAAGAGGTCATACAGACCCTGAGGAGTTACCTCAGGAGTGAAAGGTCTCCTCCAACACTATTTCTCTTAAGCCAGTGGGATTCCACCATCTTGAATGTTGGGGCAGAAAATTGTGGCCACCTTGACAATGCACATTTACATTAGACAACAAAAGGGAGCTTGCAATATACCAATCCACTAATTGGTGATTACATTTGCAGGAATCTGGAGATGACGCCCCATCTGGATGTAAACCAAATCTCCCTAAGACATTTTACTAGCACAAATTAGCACAATGAGAATTGGCTGGTTACCAAGGGTGCACTTCTAACATAGAGTTGCCAGCCAAAACTTGACAGTTTTGAAACTGAACATTAAGGATCTAAAAGTGAAGTATTGACTTACAGACCATTGCTTGTACAGCGGTGCCTCCCACCCAACACATAAAGCTGTCAAAGGGAAGGCACATCAGCACCACACACAATGCTGTTAGACTGCAAGGACATAGATACCTGTCATTTCACCAGGTGCACCAATATCCATGCAGCTCTTCCCATGACATTAGCTGGATTCATTATATTCTGGTGGATGTACCTACAGTCCAGGTTTCTCAACAACAGTCTGATGCCTAACACAAGCTAACGTCCTCTGCTATGCACTGAACTCTCCAGAAAAGTACACACCTAGACTGAGAAATGCTGCTACAGGCATGGGATCTAGGAAAGTGAATATCTATTCCAAGATAACACACAGGACGGTTAGATGGTGATTACCCTGGAATGAGGTAATTTCAAACTCACTCAAAGACCTTCCACATGACAAGAGACAGGGAGTAGCCAGAGGAAGAAAGAATGGCAAAATCCCTGAGAAGGAAAGAGGAACACAGAGAGGCAAGTAGTCACCAGTGGCCATGGGTCCATCAATGAGGCCATCTAAGCATAAAGAGTGGTAAGGAGCTCCTTCAGGTCCTTCACGATACATAACCCGCATGATAGGTGTATTTTGCTTCAGCTGAACCAACAAAAAAGACATGAGAAGGTCAAACCCTAATTGCAAAGCATCTCACCAGCAAATCAGTCGACCAAAAAGGATCTGCATGCAACCACTCTTAACATAAGATTGCTGTGATCAAATTTCCCTAGGGACTTCATCTTTGAGACATCATCTAAGCACAAACACCGGTGTACTCTTACATTTCAATCTAAGCCCATATCAAAGTTTGCATACCTACTGATTGCAGAATAGTTCCTTGCAAATTCCTGCAGTTCCTACAATTCACTTGATAGACTACACCCAGAACTGACCCATCAAGCACGTGAACTGCTGCTGTGAAGATAGTCTAATGACAGAGATCTTTCCACACAATCTTTGTGAAGAGGTTCTGGCATGGATATGAACTCAGAGCTGAAATCAATAAGGTCCAAGATGTAGCAGTCTTCTCTCCCATGGCACAAAGGCTGCCCCATATCTCACACACTGCTTCTGTTCTTGCAGTACAACAACATTTTCTAAAGGGCATTCGTTCTTTTGCTCCAGACCATATCAAAATTCCTAGGACTATCAAACTTGTGTTCTCAGCCAGAGTCATAAATTCATCTTCAAATTCCAATACTGAGATGAGAGTTTGATCAGAGGAGCTGTCCTGGGACAAGGAGGAGGGGTCTCTACCTTCCATTCGCCAGCAACAATCTTGTTTCCCCATTCCCCCTTGGCACTCCTTAGATCCTCCAACAGGGCAAACAGCTGCTTACTCTTCTTCTCAACAAGTTGATCAGATTGTTTGCCACCATCAACCACCCCTTCATTTGGCACTTTTCCATCTGTGCACAGAACAGATGTCAAAGTAGCTCAAGGTCTGATTCTTGTTGATGTGAATACTGGCTATTTGAGATTCACCCACTCAAGATTTCACTTTCTGCCAGAACAAGGAATGACTAGTTCATGGCTTCCATAGAACAGGAATGATATCTACCACAAGAGAATTCTATGATCATAAAATGGGTCTTCTCTTCTGTACTTTGTGGTTGATTTGCCAGTTTGGCTTCACAAAATTGCCACCTAAAAATAGTAAAAATATTCAAATGCAAGCCACATGATCGATTTGGAGCTACATAGATGATCATCTCCACAGCCAACTTTTGAGTCAGTTGCAAATAAGCTGATTACAGTTCAACAGAGAGAAAAAAAGCCTCAAGATTGGATAAGGAAAATGAACCTGTAAAGGAGTTTTGCAGTCGCTTCAGTACAATTTTTCGAATGGCCACACGATCCGAAAGTTCATGGGAAGTCAAAGTCTTATCCAATCTTTGCCGTGCCTCTGTGATGTTTGTCATTTTTCCTTCATGGATCTAGTCCCAGCTCGTGACTAACAAGCTACAAAATTTCTCCCACGGGTCACATTCCTTCCAAATTGCTTTCCTCTTCTGCCAACTTCTAGCGCAGTAGAACTAGTGACCTCCCTCTTAGGTTTCTTGTTTCTGCAACAACAGAGGAGGTGGCCTGCTGGTATTATGTGACAACTAGGTACTCCAGAACTCTGATGTTCCTTTGAAGAGATTCATCCAAAGAGAGTCACGGCCGCGCTGAATTTCCCTTTTGTGTTGTCATCATCTTCACCATCACCATCACCATCACCATCATATTGAGTAACTCCAAGAAAAGAACATCCAAACCTACCTACTAGGTACTTACCTCAGATCTCCACACACAAAGCTCACCTTCCAGCAAAATGCACCCTCGCAACCTTTCTTCCTAGTCCACCCCCAACACTAAGCAACGACAAAAGCACCACAAAAAAACAACAAAAAAACAACAACAACAACAACAACAAGACAAGACGATACAAGCAAACAAACAAAAGCAGACAAGAGGTTCCAATAATACTAACTTGCTGACAATCACAACAGCTTCTGATGATCATTAAGTAGCTGCAGTAGCACAACCTGCAACCATCTTCATTCTTCTCCAGCTTCCACTGTCCGACCTCGTGTACCTCGCTTCTGTACACTTCCTTAATACCGCAGAGGAAAACCAAAACAAAATAAAACCACCAACAATGACAATAACAGCGAGAGGAAAGGAAGAAAGGAAAGAGAGTCGAGAAGAGAACATAATAATGTAGTTGAACTTGCACAAGACAAAAGCAAAATGTCGGAGAAGAAGAACAAGAAGAACAAGAAGAGAGTGTCAGAAAAACACACACACACACACACACACAGGGAGTGATGAGTTTGTTTGCGCAGCCAGCAGCTCGTTCGTCAGCAGACAGTGATCATTATGAAGTTTGTCCGTGAAGTTTAATTGTTGGCATTAAAAAAAAAATTCTTGTTGCGAAGAAAATTCACCAAAAAAAGATTGGGATTGCGAAGCAAACTTCACAACATCTTTTTTGGCGTGCAACTCCTGTAGAATTCTGTGGAGATTCAATTCAATGCGTGTTGAAAGGACTCGGAGAGGAGATTCGATTCAAAGAGAAATGCTCATTTTTGCTCATCAATAGTAACATGCTCCTTTGTTTTGCTGTGACCCATTTCCTATAGCGTATGTATTATGTTATACCATAAGAGCATCTCCACCAGTGCTCAATATGTCACTCTGGATAATAAAATTAAATGTCTAAGTTTAGCTGTTTTTTTTGGCAACGCACCAATAAAACTGTAACCGGAACTGCATATATATGTGGGGACTACTAATAGCAAACCACCTGGACCAACCATTATGATTGACCAATGAGAAATACTGAGCTGCAGTTAGGTCCAATTTATTACACTCTTTTTTGGAGGTGTACAACTGTTTTGCGCCTTTTACAAGCCAGGCAAGCAGCACGAGTTTGGTGCAGAAAAACCAATTTCCTGAGCTAAACTGGCACATTTTGACTTTTTCGCAATAAATTTTACTGTTTGGAATCACATACTAGCACCACTGGACATGCTCTAAATCTCCAACGATGCTCGGTATGTGATCCTGCACAGTAAAATTGGATGAAGAAAATGCAACTGATGCCGGTTTGGCTCAGGAAAATGGTTTTGGCTCCGCATAATTGTACACATTGCCGTGGCTGGTGAAAGGCGCAGAGGTGCTGTGCACCTGCAGAAAAGAGTGTAATAAATATGATCTAACTAGTACTCAGTGTTTCTGATTGGCCCATCATATGATTGGTCCAGGTGGTTTGCTATTAGTCGTCCCCCACCTATCTGCTGTCCCAGTTTCAATTTTATGGATGGGGTTGCAAAACAGTAAATAATTGAACTTGGATGCGAAAAATAAATTTGCAGGGTCACATACTGAGCACTGCTGGAGATGCTCTCCACTAACTCTCAGTATGGGACCTTTTCAAAAATATTTCTCACATCCAAGTTTTAGTTACTAACCTTTTTCTAAACCCACCCATAAATTGGGTCGGCAAGTACGTGGGAAACTACTAATAGCAACCCATTTAAATGTCTGGCATCAAAGTGCCCAACCTGGTAGGCTACTATGGGTTTATATGGTCATCCCATGTATTATATCATAGTACCATGGCAAGTGTGACACTAATTATATTAATTTCAGAAATGCTGCAACTTTCAAAGGAACAAAATCTCTTGAAGAAAAATAAAGAACCTTTCAGAATGTTCTGAAATACTCTATTTTTCTAAAATGGAATCTTTTTTTCTTTTTTCAAAAATAACATTCAAAACTCAAATGTTGAACCTGCCATGGCACTATGGTTGTAGGTATATATATGCATATTTTTCACCATATAGTATGGCCTAACAACAATGTATCATGTAATGGTCAAGCCCCCCCCCCTTTCTGTATTATGTAGGCCCCAAGGTAATGCACCAGGTGAGCCTGGCAATTTAGGCATCTTACCTTACGTAATGTGCAATTGTAAGACCATTCTATGACATTAAGGTCTGGGGTGGCAGATTCCAATTTTCTAAAAAAATTCATGTTCAATAGAGGTTTTGGTCACTATATATTACGAGTATGTGCTCATCACTAGAACTTGTGTCGTGCAATGTAATCAAGAAAATGACATAATCTGTCACCCCATACCTTACCGTAATAATTTGGGTCTTAGTCCAATAAATGAAACAACCTTCATGGCACCTTCATTGAAGCTCATCATGCATATGGCAATCTTGGCAACATTCGTTGCACATGGACATGAGAATTGTATCTCTCTTGTTAACTTTGCTTGTTCCTCCGAATCAAATTGTAATGCATTGAAAGCATAAAGAGAGAAGAAATGGCCACTCTATGAAGCTGGGAACCATGTTTCTTGTTGAAACTTGAAACATGTTGAGTCATCGCCCAAACCATTGTTCATTGATTCAAGAAATGTAGTTCGATATAACTCAAGGCTATGTTAAATACAAAGTCTTCATTTACACTCTCTTTACTAATAAGTAGCCGATGTTATGTGATATCTAACTAAAACATAAGAAATTATTCTATTTTGTGTAGGGTTAATGGCTGAGGAGTAGGGTATTCCCAAAGTCAAATGGCCATTGAGGTGGAGTTGAAGGGCACTTACTTTGGAAATGCCCCACTCCACTCCTTGTGTAGGGAACTATGCAAAATTGCATTTTCTTCAAAAATTTCCTCGATACCTACTAGGTATCATCATTGGGAAAAAATTAAAGAAAAAGCTGGACATTTTGAAAAGAAAAAATGCATGCAAGATAAAAAATAAATAAAAATTTCTACTCTTCCAAGAATTTTATTTTTCAAAACACCTATGGCTTGCATGTTTTCATTTATGCTTTGTAAGGTTACTAACAAATACATTATAATTTTTTGCATAGGTTTACATTGTATTCAAGAGACATTCTTTTAAGCAAAGTAGTGGACCCTTGTGTCATTGGCTCAAATGAGATCATCTTCAAATTCTATAAGATATAACTTTCTAGAAAACCACTTCAAAGCTTTAGAAGGCATGGTTTTTTTTATTATAAAAATTGATTGTGAAACAAATTATTGGCTCAAGTGTGAACTCTAATGTCATTGGACTCAATTGTTAAGGTTGGGATGTGAAAGAGTGTTAAAGTTTAAATGTGAAAAGACAAATAAAAGAACTAATATTGAAAGGGTAAATAGAATGGCCCATGGGAGATTCCCTATGCATTTCTCCCATGAGATGAAAAAACAAGTGCATTTCCTCATCATGTGACATCAAAAAACATTCATTGGTTGAGATGGTTAATAGGATGGCAAACTAAGAAATTCTCCATGCATTTCCTTATGACATGAAGAGACAAATGTGAACCTAAGTGTCAATATGATCAAAAGGCATCAATTGGTTGAGCAAAATTATTTAGTAATTTAAATTAAATTTCAATGAAAAAATTCGTTCTAAATTCAATGACTTTTGCTTCATTTATCAAAAAATTACAAAATGATCACTATATGGTGGGCACATTGCCTCATTGAAGGTTTTCCAACGACACCAAAAACACAATGAAAGGCCCCATGATTTGAGAAGGTTAAAGTGTGGTCACAAAACAAAAGACACACCTATATTAATATAAAGATGAACGTAATATCAATCTCCTTTCTCTCCTCCTACTCCCCACTTTGGAACAAATATATAGATGAACAAATATTGAGATGTATGCATTTTTATGTTTAGAACATATATTTCTATATTGGGAAGGCTCCAAAGTTTTACAATCTTTTTGTGATGGGCCCATGAAAGAATTTATTACAAAATAATAAATATATAAATAACTATAAAAATTTAAAATTCCCCCCCAACTAATGAATATATATCATATAGGGCCAATTAAATAATGTAATGCCCTTGGAGTGGGGCATTCCAAAATTAAGTGCTCAATAATGCACCAATATATAAAAAAATCCATGATATCTAGCAAGGGAAAAATGGAAAAATAGGTTGGGTGTTTTAGAAAGTGAAATGCCTACTAGAGTGAGCATTTCATTTTTTGAAATGATTTGTCTTTTGTGGAGGAAACTTTCCTCTTCATAACATATTCTCAATATACATTAGAAATTGTATGTTAATGTGTTACATTTAAGGTAAAGGTGAGAGCATTTTCAAAATAAGGGGTTTAAGATCAGGTGACCAAGTCCAACCTTCATTTGATGTGGGAGGAAAATTTTGGTAAAAAATAATTAATATATATATAAGTAGTTGTGAAACACTAAAGTTATGAATGTCATTTTTTTCCCATATTTTCATTTCTTTGTCAAATCCAACTCAACCTTTTGCACTTCTTACACATACAAACATCCCAATGTTTAAACATTGGCAACCTTTTTCAATATTTGTCAAATTAATAAAATTTCTCACTACATGCCATGAACATTTATGTTAATGTTACTTTATAGTTAAAAGGTTATAACGTTGATTGTTATTTAAATATTTCATGCAATATTATAATGTATTCAAACATTAAAACAAGTTAAGAAAAAAATGAGTTGTAATAAATAAAAAATGTTGATATTTTTTTATATAATAAATTTATTTATAAAGTAATCCTCTTTTTGGGCCCCAAATGATTATCATAGTTTTTATTCTAACCACACAACAATCCTCCTAGATTAATGCCACATGGATTAAGAAGCTACCTAGAGTAGGGGGCTAACTAACTTAGAACCTATCCATGGATTACTTATGGTCTACCTATGGAACTACTAAAGGGACTACATATGTTAAGGGCTACCTAGAACCTACCTAGGGCACATTTAAAACTTTCTAAAGTTTATTTAAAATATGACCTATCAAAAGACTACATAAAAGGTTCCACATGGATTACTTAGGATGTTACATAGAGGCTACCTAGGGACTTACCTAAGTTAGGGATACCTAAAGATCGTTTAAATAGTTGCATAAAGTTTACATAAGTGACTATGAAACAACCTTAGGTAGCCCTAAGTAACGACCTAAGTAACCCTTAAGTATCTTTTAACCTAGGAAATCCCTAGCTAACCCCTTAAATAGGCTTTGTGTAATCCCCTGTGTCCCCTTTCCTCTAAGTCCCCTTTAGGTATCCTCTAACCTTAGTAAGTCTCTAGGTAGATTTTATTGATTTTGTGTATAATTTTAATGTCTCCAAAAACCTCCAATTTTTTTTAAGGAACATGACTCGATGGGATAATAATGGTAGTCATTCCTATAATGATTATTAGATATTACCATGTTTTGTTAAGGTCCATTCATCATTACACGATTGTGTATTTCTTCATGGCTTCATGAGTTGCAATAATGTGCATGTTAATATAAATATGAAACTATCAATGACATTGTAATTTGGTATTACATGAATAATGCATGAAAATGAGAATAAAATGAATTCATTGTTTTAGAATAACTCCAATATCAACAATTAAATGACATGTATGCCAAAATTTGAATGAAGTCACCACCATAATGGTGTAAAAATGGGCCCAAATTGTGTAAATTTGAACATGATATTATGAGTGTCAAAAACCTTGGAAAGAAAAATGATTGTTTACAATTGGCCGGCCATAATGATTGGTCCATGCATGGCATTTAAATGTTCCTTTAATTTATCCAATATTTATTGTTTATTAGCGGGGGGATCAAGACATGGTTTTTTTTCCAATTTTGTCGAGTAGGTAAACAAGCAATCATCCAAAAGATAATGAGAAAAATTTGGCTAGGGATTGGACATGAAAGTAGATATATTTGAGAATTCTTCTTTGTTTCGACGACCTCCAAGTATTCATCATCTAAATATGGTGATTTTTTTCCTCAAAATATGATGACTTTTTTGTTTATTTCCCCCAAAAATCCCTTTGTACACTTTGCAAAGAATTTTTGCGTTGCCATTGTGCAAAATTTTGGGGGGAAAAAAATTGGTGAGGGAAGCAAACATTTTAAAATGTAAATTTGGATGTTGTGCCTATTGATATGACCCCAAATATATTGCATCATTGGAATTTTTTTTGATTGAGAAGATCATGTTTACATGGATCATTAACAATAAAGCAAATTTCATCATTTTCATGCAAGATCATAAACTTTTTTCCATGCATAAATTTGAGCTAAAAATATTGCAATCAAGAATTTATATAAGATGCACACTATGAACAAAATGCATGTCTTCTTACTAATTTTATTCTTTTTAAATTAAAAAAAATCATGATTATTTTTACATTGATTGGTGCATGAATTGATTTGTTACATTTCAACTTGGGTTTCAAACTACTTCACACTACCAATGATGATCTTGATTGACATAAGGTTAGAATATTAATATATTAAAAATTAAATGAGTTTGAATAAAAAATTAATAATAAAACATTGGTAATCCATTATTATGTATATTATCCATCATTTTCACTTCCAATAATTTTAGAGCATCACATTCAATCTTCACATATTGAAAACATTAACCTTTTTTAATGTCATAACATCTTTCAACATCCTTCTTGGCACCTTTGCTATTCTTTATGTATTTTATAGCACCCCATGTTGCCCCAAAGACAACATTTTTGACTTTTATTTTGTACTTTGCTTTGGCAATTTTTTATCGAATAATTAATTCAATCTAAAAATTTTGGTTTAGTAACTTCCTTTTTAATTCTGAAATTTTTGACATATGTGTTATATATGTAATAATTTGTTAGCATTTTAAAAATGTTTCACTATGTTAGTGGTCAAATGGATGTAAAGTAACTAATTTGGCCAAGTAGGTCCTTGGTTTAAAACTGGCTAGTAGATTGAATGTGTTTTTTAAAATTTCAGCAAAAAGGTCAAAACACGTAACTAAGAGCCAAAAAAGGCATCAGATGTTAGACATAATTAGACATAATCAGTCAAAATCAAACATTTATTATTTTATTACCATTTAAAATCATAGTAATCATGGCAAGTTAGTTTTTTTCCCCTCATATGAATGTCAAGGAACTTAGAATAAAAATTCATTCAATCCAATTTTAAGTTTTGATTTTAATTTACGACGTTTAAAAATGTACACCTATTGCATCAAATGAAATCAATTTTGCAAATGACTATCAAAAGGATTAATATAATAATAAAAAATTCATTGAAAAAATATATAGATGATAAAAACATATTAGTCACACTCAAAAAGCACACATACTTTTTAAAATGTGGAATTTTAAAACTTTAAACATTCAAAGAATGTTTCAAAATTGTTTCCGAATTTTAGAGCTTCAAGAGTCCTTTACCACATATAAATGGGTTATAATGTACATGATATATGAAGAAAAGTTATAGCTTATAATATAATAAAATTAAAGAATGTGAATTTTGTTTTTTTTGGTGATGACTTAAGATTTTGATCATTTTTCAAGATGAAACATTTAATCTATAAGGAATTTGCACACTTTTAAAAATTCATATTTATTCAATAATGACTAACAAAAAAAAATGTGATACATTGGGGACCAATTAAATATTTTTTACAACAAATTTCATTCAAAAATTCATTTGCATGTAAAAGTTTATTTTGGGAAAAAAGACTTGCAATCCTTTTCCAAAGTAATCTCTTTGGCTCCTAGTCATAGGTTTTGACCTAGAAAAAGCTGAATTTTTTCTGAAAATTTTAGCAAAGTTGAAAATAATTTAATTTATGCCAAAGTTGCCCAAGTATTATAGTAGTTTACCCCAACATTCTTCCTAGTGACCATTGATATCTTTCTTGATTCCCCCATTGTTAAAAAATAAATAAAAATCATTTCCACCATGCATGTGCTTTGTGATTTGAAAAAATAAAAATAGAATAAGTTTTTAGCCTTAGTGCTTCAACATACTTCTTGGCATCCTTATTGTCTTTTGACATTATATATTCCAATGCTTGATTTTGGTTTAAGGATTCCAGATTCCAACATCTTTCAATGCCCATTGCCTCTCAAAAAAAACTTTTTTTTCATGTCCAACTTGGTGTTCTTGGTGTTTTTGGCATGCCTTTCTAATCCCCCAATTATCCCCCATTGCCATTTTGCAATCCCTTGTTAACATTCTTGTCTTCCCATCCATTCCATTGTCTCTCATCAATTTCAAAGTTTGTTCAAATGTGTTTTCATTGTCAACTTCAATCTTAATTGGGTCATCCCTTAACCAAAACACCTCATTTATTTTAATTTTTATTAGAGATGTGCTTTGAGATATTTGGTAAGTTAACATCTCATCTTGAAATGTCTTATCAAGACTTCAATTTGACAACCTTACTCTTGAATAATCACAATGGTTTAAATGCTTGAGAAACTTTGGAAATGTTAAATTTGTTTAGTTTGAAAACAATATTTTAAAGATAAATTAAGTTGATTTTAAAAAATTAAACATGTATATTTATTCTTTGATTTAACCTTATATGTAAATATATGAAATTTCATGATCAGAAACCCAACCTTTTTACATGAGTGGTAATATTACACATACATTATTGGAAATTAACATTCAATTGTGTCTATTTGGAAGGCATGCACTTGGATAAACATGATGGTTGACATTTTTGTTCATTTTTATGCAAAATGTTGGTTTTATAAAAAAATGTCATCAATGTTGACACCATTTTTGAATAATTTTTTTTTCCCAATAATCTTATTTCAAAACTCCAATGTAACAAGTTCATTTCCTTCAATAGAATCTAACATTAGGAATCTAGTACACAAGTGATCATGTGACTGATTAAAAGAAACAACATTGAATAGAACACTAACTAATTAGTATAACCTTGCAATTATGAATGTGCTTGAACGAAAGAATTTATATTTAATAAAATTGCATGAAACATTACAAAATTGGTAGCTCAAATGACAATGTGATCATAGAGTAATTTAATAAAAACAAGACATCATAAGATTATGTAAATGCTTAGACAATTGATAAAATAAGTGACAATGTGGTTGATTGAATGAAGAAATGCATGACAAGATTAGATGGAAGATTATAAATTTGTAAATCAAGTGATGATGTGATTGATTGAATGAGAACCAATGCATTTGATGATGTGTTCAATTGAATGAAGCAATACATGACAAATTGAAGATATGATTGTCTAATATGTTATTGGATCAAATGAAAGCTTACAAATTTGATAACCAATTGTCAATGTGATTGATTGAATGAAGTAATACATGACAAAATGAAAAGGTGATTACTTGAATAAAGGAATACATGATACACTTTGCATTTTGATTACATTTAAATGAAACAATATAAATCAAGAATGTGTGTGGTCATGTCAAGTTTTTTTTTCCCAATTTTGTCAAGTAGGTGGATTGGTGATAAAATATGAGGAACATTTAGCCAAATTTGGCTAGAGGTCCAAAAGAAAAAAAAATTAAATTAAATCATGCTTGGTTTTGGCAACTAATAGGAATTCATTGTTTAAATATGGCAACATGTGATTTTGTTTCCTCTAAATATGGCCCAAAAAAATTTCTCAATAAATGCCTTTGCATAATTTGCATTTGGTTTTTTTCGGTCACCATAATGCAAAACTTTTGCCCCCAAAAAGACAATGGTGGTCACATAAACATAATATGGTTTTTATTTTAAATATTTCATGCACCAAATATGTATAAACCAATTATATTTTTTTCACATTATGGGTTTTAACAACCTTAATCCCAATGTATCACACCTATCCATGCAACCTTTGATACAATATGACAAAATTTTAAATCCTTCCAACTTTGGACAGCATGGTGTGATATGATTAACATGGAAACATTTTGGGCAATGTTCAAGAAAACTAAAACAATTTTTTTCTTGCCCAACCAATTTATTTATTCAAAAAAAACTTTGACTTAAACATCCTTACCAAAAATTCATCTTGAACAACATCAACAAACCTAAAAATTTAAATGGCCACACCAAAATGATGTCAAATTCCAATGTCAACCATCAACTTTAATGTAAAAAATTTCAGCATAAAAAAAAGCTAATTTTTTCATTTTTTAGAAGAATAAATATTATTTTTTTATTAATAAAAATAGTTATATGATGATTTTTCTCAATTCAATTTTGGTCTTAAAAACATTCATTTTGAACTTGAAAAAAAATTTGGCCAACAAACATGAACATCTTTGAACCAATGGTTTTTTGGTGGTGATTTCATTTTATTTTGTGAATTTTATTTTGAGAAATAAAATAAATGTAATTTTTTTTTAATCTATAAAGAAAATCTTTTACAAAGTGATTTTTTTGCAAATGCAACATTGGTATGAACACTTTAAAGGAAAAAAAATTAACTTGTGAAAAAAAATTGACAAAATTTAAATGGGTTGATGTGTCTTGGGATAATGAAACATGAATTTCATGATATGAAAAGGCAAATATAAAAGGCTTTTAACATGGAGTTGTTAAATTTGAACACCATACTCAATAGATTATGCAAAAAACCTCCATATACTAGTGTCAATGTCTCATCACTAGAATTTTAAATCAAATATGTAACATATGCATATTCTTTTTATACATTTGCACAACTATGGCAAATACTAAAGGAAACAAACTAGATTACAAAATTTTATTCTCAAAGGTGCAAATCAACATATTTGATTATTCAAATAATGAATAATAAAAAACATCATGGACAATGGTGGGAAAAAATATTATTCAACTGAAGTGCAACTCAAATTTATTAACATTTGTGGTTTCACGACTTCAAGTCTCCATTAGTATATAGATGTGTGGGAAAATAGAAAAAATGCACATGAGATTTAACATGTAAAAAGTAATCTTGAATTCAAGAAATGCATGGCATTGTTATGATGAAGACATTGTTAATTAAATTACATGCTTTTAAAAATATTTTGTGCAATATTTTATGTGCTTTATGAATGATGATTATATAGTTTATATAGTAATGGTTTTAAACCAAAAATAATAATATAGTTTTGGTGTGTTTAATTAAGATTTTTTTTTTCTTCAAATGATAATGTATTCATTCAATAATTTGTTTCAATTGAACTTACATAGTTTTTATGTTCAATTCATGATATATTACAACCATTTAATTTACTAAGTGCTTCTAAGTTAAAATATGTGTTTATAATATTGCATGATATATAAAATAATGATTAAGGTTTTTGGACAAGATTATGCAAAGATTCAAGATGGCTTCATTTAATTGGAAGGCAAATAAGATGTTGAAGTAAATCATCAAGAAAGAGATAACCCCATTTCGCATGCACAAGTTATATTCAATTTTTTGTTAATTTTAATTTATAGCCATGTGGTTTGAGTTATCATTCAAGTAGGCCTTCAATCCCATAAAAGACATGAACATAAAACATGCAAATGAGGTCATATCAATGGTGGCCACATTTTATGTGGACCCACCAATTATAACATTTACATTATAAAAAAATAATGAAAAATGAATGTCAAGATTAAGTCCACACATTAGTGTGTATATAATTACTTGTAATCAAAATTTAGAAATTATATATACTACCTAAATGGATGCAATCTTTTAAGTTATTTTATGACCATGTATATCATGTTCCAAGGCCTTATATTTGATAAATTCATAATTTGTCAAAAAAATCATGTTCACATAGGAACACAAGTTGTGTCTATGGGATAATCATAAATAAAATACTAGAAGTTAAATGGACATAAGATTTGTATCTAATTGTAATAAATTTTAGATATATGTGGAAATAAGTGGTCCAAACATGAATATCAACCTTCAAGCTACATATTTCATCTTGTGTTGTTTAAAATGCAAAAGAAGACTGTGAAAATGGTCAAATTATGCAAAGTGCAAATGAATTGTTTAGCCAAAATGTAATGAAAATTTTCAAAAAAGTTATTTTAATGTACTATGAATCAATGAACTCATGAAGCTTTTTAGAAAACTCCATGGCAATAATATTTTGGCTCAAATAAATGATCTATCTATTTTAGTCATTTGTAACCTTTAAAAAACTTTGTAATATTTTTTTCTCTTGTGAATTTGGATTCACATATCTTGCATTAGTTTTCTTTATGATCATGACCATTGTTTGAGGAACCCTCATCTTGACTTAGCAAAGACTCTTAAAATATTAATCAACATATATTGATGCAAATGAACTCTTTGTCACTTTGCATGCCTTGGGACTAATACTAGTGCATAAAGTGACACTTACAAGAATGAGAGATGTTATCAATCCTTCTTGAAGCAAGCTTATGTTGAGTGAAAACATGGTCAAGTAAATAGTCTTTGTTCCTAGTCACAAAAAATAAAACCAGATACAAAAAACTTTGATGTATTGAAAATTAAAATAATATTTTAATAATTAATATGAGGATAATATTTCGCCTTAATTTTTTAATTTTGAAAATTCACATTTTTCAAGTAATTTATAAAAAATGCACCTACTTACACAACATTCCTAGTTTTACAAAAAAGTTACAAATAAAAAAATATGAATTTAAAAATTCAAGTTAATGGAGGCTTTAAAAATAATTATTTATTATCAAATTATGCATATTATAATCATAATATATCAAAAATTTAATATAAAAATAATTTTAACACCATATTGATTGACATTTCAAATCTATTTGTAACATATTTTTATCATACTAAAATATTTCAAAAACTTTATCCCACTTACCATAAACTAATTGAAAGAGTTAATGGTTTCATGTTTCTATTTATAGAAGTTTTTTTAATCTATTTTTTTGTGTTTATGCCACAATTATTTCATTTTAAATTCGGTTTTGGACTAATTATTTTGTTTTGATATACTTGACCGTGCTTGCACGCTATGACCTCAAAAGTCCTCATTCACCTCTAGAATCCATAATCAATGCTAGTAACACTAGAAAACTACAATTACACTCTAACAAAGTAAGTAAACCCCATTTAGCATAATTGTTAATGACAAAGAAAATAGATAAAACATACAAAACTTGATACATATGTTTTAACCATTTTTCAAATTAGGACAAACCTTATTTTCAAATTAAAAATACAAGTTCTTTCCTCTTTGCTAAATAGTATGCAATGAAGAAAACAATGTCAAAAAGCTTGTAATACAATCTACCAAGTACAAACAAAAACTTCATAAAATCTTAAATGTTCAAAATGAAGAATGACTTGCAAATCTCTTGACCCCCAAAAAAAAAACATGAAGTCCTTGTGCAAATTGATCAAGTTTTTAAACACAATGATTTCTAGGTTCTTCCATGGTAGGACTTGTAATTCAATCCATGATTTTCCACAACTTGATATGCTTTCTTCGAACATCAAACAATCCATACATGTTTCCTCCTTTCACAATGAAAATAAATGTTGAAAAACTTCGATTATGTAGCATACACTTTGACCTTGAAATTAAATACACTACTATACAAAAATATATAATTGATATATAAAAATAAAAAAATTTCATAAATGATCTAAAATTGAACAAAAACAAGATTTTTTTATTTTATAGAGTGGGCCTTCTCTAACATAATTTATTAAACAAACCCAATTTATTAAACAAGACATAAAAAATTGGGGTGAACTCATTTTTGGACATATAATAATTTTTATTGCATTTTATTTTTGCATGTTTGTATTTCAAATTTTATTTTTTGAGTATCACTAATGGGCATGATTGCCTCACAAGATGTTTTAGGTCGCCCCTTTTAACATCCTCTTAGATGTTTTTAATGTCCCTCCTAGTGTTTCAATAATCAATACACTTTTTTACCCTCATTTTACTTTTTGTGTAAATTTATTATTTTCATCCCTCATCTTAATACACTTGTTGCCCTTCCCAACATGCCCAATGTCCTTCATGGCATCCTTGATGTCTTTCTTGTTGCTTTGTTTTTTTTTTTTAGCACCCATCGTCATCCTTTGGAAGTCCCCAATGTCCCACGTCATCCCTTGTTGCTTGAAAAAATCATTTAAAATGGTGGATCAAGGTGATTTTAAAAAAAACAATTTATGCACCTTGATCATTAAAAAAAGATTTTTTTCCCTTTTATTTTGGATCCATTGTGTTTTAGTGCATTGGATTGTAGTGCCTTCCAACGTTGTTCCCTATCATCCCATGTCATCCATCCATCGCCCTTTTTTTGTTGTATTTTGGCACCCCACCATCACAACCCTACTAATAGGTAAAATGTTGTGTATTGAATAAGTTTGAATTGGGGATTTCACATTGGTTCATAATTCACAATTTAATAATGATGATATTAACCATTATTGAAATAAATCAAAAATTGTATCATTCCAAAAAAATGTAGCTATGAATATGGTCAACCGTATTTAGTTAAGAGAGGAGGCAACAAGGCAACCTTGAAAGAACATGGACCATAAAAGCAAAAAAAACCATTGTAATGTGACACCTAACTTGATTAAATATCGATGATTAGATATTACTTTACCCTAGGGTCAATTTTATCATTAAACAATCCTTAGGATAATGAAACTAAATTTCATGAAAATATAAAGTTGAGATGTGAAAATAACCATCATAGTTATTGTAGGCAATTGAATACTTTCACTCCTCATATAACAATATCATAGTAGATCATGAAAAATACATATAAATTTAAAAAATAATAATAAAAATAGTTATTCATCTTGTCAATGTGGAAGTTGACCCTAGCTATGGTATGTGAGCTTCACATATTTCCTTATAGTAAATATGGTTCCTATTACAAGCACATGAGAACATGGCTTTACAAATTTGTAATTTTAAAATTGAAAATATATATTGAAACTTATGAGATAATTTGGGTTTTCTTATAAAAACATATTATGCATGCCATTGCTAACTACAATAGTGGTACTTTGCATGCCTCATGCAAGTGGCCAATAATATCGAATACAAATAAATTGTTAAACCAAGTATTACATTTATGTGTTTCAAGTAACAACCTAATCCTTCATATTCAAGGATATGTAAAAGCATGACATAGTGCCAATTAAAAGGAAGGAAAAGTAAAGTATTTTAACTTACAAATTTAATTTCATCAAAACATCATTCCTCTCAATTTCTTCCTCTTCCTCTTTGTTGCAAACTAATTTCTTGTTGTTGGCTTTCCTTCTCAAACTTCATCGCTTGTCATTTCTCTTTCAACCCTTTTCAATCGCATGTTGATTCTTAGCACCAACAAAATTGTGGCATTATTATAACAAGAATTATAATGAATTCTTTTGCTTAATTAGGATATTGATTATGAAACATTTACAATCTCAAGTAGAAAGCAACATGGTCACACCATCGGCAATACTTTATTGTAAGGACCAAAAACTTCCTAACAAATGGGATTCTAACACCTTTTTGTTAACAACATTATCTTAGTTCATAACCAAAAAAAAAAAAGGAAATTTCTACCCTTGAAACGGCCATGTTCATATGAATGAGATCCTTGTATCAATTTGGTAGACATAATACATTGTAACCTTCCCCTAACAAATTAATCGAGGATATTGCATTTCTATGAAAGCTTTTGTTGGTGGGAAGGGAGAGGGGTTTACCTCATGGTTTGTGCAATGTAAGATGCCCTAGTGTGATGCTTCACATGTTTTCCCACATTTTAACCTTTCAAAAATGAAGGCTATAAATGAAGGTTGTATTTGTTCACATTTTAAGGGGTTCAGACACCCTTGTTTTTAGGGGCCCAAGTATGGAAAACGCATCACTAAGGTGTTTTGCCAAATAGGTACATAATTAAAAACTTTGTGAAATTATTTAGTGTTGGAAGAAAGTACATTAAAAAACATAGTATCATTGTTAGAAAAGGGAGGAAGGTTTTGTTGAAGGGATTTTATTCTTTGTACTATTCCCCTTTTATGAGTATCATATTGCTCTACCTTTAGTTTAACAAGCTTTTTGGTTGATCTTGTACATGTGGATTTGGTCTCCTTGTGCCATGTAAAGCTCAAAGATGAAGGCATTACCATAGTAAGAGATATCCATGAATGGATGAAAGCCCATGTTGATGTTCCCTATGGTAGCAACAAGGTTTGTGTACCTTGAAGCCTTTGATAGGTGAACAAGTGCACATTATGGTTAAAGAATATAAATGATGTGGCTATTAAAGGTTTAAAGGGACTTGCCATTGAACACATATGGAATGAAGAAAAAATACATAATGTGGATCTCAATTAGGTCATGCTCACAAAGTTCATGGACTTCACAATATTGAAAACTTTTAAAGACTTTCCTTGTAGCATTTTATCCACTCTAAAATTATTTACAAAAAGAAAATCGTTTGAGTGATTCAAATTGTTGCCAAAAAATAACAATAATATTAAAGGGTAGAAATATTTGATAACCATTTCAATTGACACCAACCCCATAATCATTCTATGATGATTTGTGCATGGAGCAAAGATCAAATGTCTTGTAACTTCACAATTCCAACAAAATTGAACCAATGTTACACTTGGCCTTCAAGAACTAAAAAATGATATTTCAACTACATTTGTATTTAACTTCAATTTCCATTATGACTAATGGCACCAAAAATATCTTCCATTATCTTAATACCTTGGTAGAATTGATGCTAATTATATTATTTTCAAACATATTGAAAATTTTAAAAAAACAATTGTTTCAAAGAACAATTTTTTTGAAGGAAACTAGAGAATCTATGGGAATTTTCTTGAGGGCATGTAATCTTCAAAATTAATTAATTGTTCAACGTAAATGTGTTGAAGGTACCCCTACACTATAGTAATTGAACAATAGGGTTCAAATTTTTGATGCAAAAGATAAAATTAAAATATTCAATTAGGCAATTGAAATTAAACGTTATCTAGAACTTGCAGATAACAAATATGCATTTTCCACAAGAAATGGGAAGGAAATGTTTTGAAAAACATTTAGGCACAACCATTGAGTTTAAAGGTGGAAATTTTCAAGCTTAAAAACAATGATTGGGGGAAGGGAAGACAAATTATTTTGAAAATATATTGCACCCTTTAAAAATACCCTTGGGAAAATGGTGCAAATTTTATCAAACATCCATTGAAGGAAATTGGAAATTGTGCTTGCATGTAAAGAATTAGCTTTCAAAATTAGACTTTTGGTATTGTTGAATTTTCAATTAATAAGTTTTTTTCTTCAACATACCTTCATATATGGAAATTGATTGTAGCACACAATTTTTATCATCAAATATTGATCAAGCTCCAATTTGGCTTGTTAGAATGAAATTGAAAATTCAACAATAACAAACTTGTTTGAGGCACTTTTGGGTGTATGAAAAGAGTGGTGGAGGATATTGTTGAATAGATAGAAATTAGAAACCCATTGGCCACAATTATGACAAACTATATTTTTTTTGGGGCAAATATGTCATCTAGCTTAAGAAATCTTTCAGACTCGTATCACAACTCAAGGTTTAACAATATATACAATATGGCTATCATTTAATTCAAGCTTATAATAGCATTTCTAGAAAATGAATCGTGTTATGTTTGATCATTTACATGTCTTTTTCATTTATTTCATTTATGCACAAGATCTTAAGGTTGTCATAGTTCAAAATACATAAGATCTAATGTTTCATAATACTTGCTTATTAAAAAAAGGTTTAGCCTCAAATCTTTTCAAATTATTTAGATCCATAACTCAAACTTGTTTTCGATGAAATTGTACTCACTTATGTTTGTACCATTTGGTCTAATTTGGTTTTTAAAACTCACAATAATACTCACTAGGTAATAGCCTAGGAGCATTTTGATACCGGTGGTGGTATAGGAAATTATCACCCAATCCTCTTCAAATTCAATCTCAATACTTCAATACAATTACCTTTAAAAAAATGTCAATTTCATGACAAGAGGAATTACACTTATTGGGTGGGTTGCAAAGTCCAAAAAAATCTTGTGTGATGATTCTAAAGTGTACATTAATTAATTGACTTGTATCTACTACTACTATTACTTACAACACCACAAACTAAACATTCAAAAAGATTGTTACAATTTTTTCTAAAAATTACAATATTTCTCTTGCAAAACAAAAACCTTTGTTGTTTACAATTGCTAAGCTTTATGTCTAGTTTTTATGTTGATGCATGGTAATGTTTCAAAAGGAAGAGAAAGAAATTGTATTTCTTTTATCATCTCAAGAGTTTAGACTAGTAGAATTTGGTAATTTGTAGTTGTGGAAACAATTTTTGTGACCAAAATCAGCATTTCTCCTCACCACAAACTGCTTGAGAATCCTTTGTTTTGATGGTTGGAGGAGAGGGAGAGAGTGTGGTGTAAGATTTGACGAGATTTGAGGAGACATAGGGAAGTTGTTTGTGGAAAGAATGAAAAGCCACACACCTTTGGAGCACCAAAAAGTTGCACTTTGGATGGGTGGGTAGGTGGGTTGAGTAGGTGGAGGTAGCTTTTCCATAGTGAACAACACAAGGCATGCCATATACAACCAAAAAAAAAAACAATCTTAGGATTCACAAAAGAGGATTAAGGCTGAAAAATTAAATTTGTTGTGAGATTTCATAAATAGTTCTTCAATGGATTGTCCATTTGCATTGGTTAGTGAAACCTATTTGAAACCTCTAAGCCAAAAGAAAGAAGATGGTGCAAAAGGAGAAGATGTTGCAGAAGATCAGAGTGTCTCCCCCATTGCACCTGCCAACAAAAACATTGTAAGCCCAAACTTATTACAACAATGCAACAAAAAGGAAGTAACTGGACTTGAAGAGATGATTGGATCTGAAAGTGAAGAGCAAGATATGAAAGAATACACGGAGTACCAAGAAAAGGAGATTATCAAATCTGGAAGTGAAGTTGAATCCACAAACCTTGAAATAGAAGATGGAACATATGTTAACATGTTAGAAAAAAACAAAGATAATAATAAGAATGCTCCTTATCTTTGGGTTGTCAAGCAAACCATAGAGAGCCCACCAGAATCACCACCCACATCAGAGCCAGAACAGTCACCAAAAGAGCTCGAAAAACTACTACCAAAAAAACCATTAATGTCATCACCACCAGCATCATCTCCTAGTGGAGGGATAACAACTACAAGGACCCCAAGAGTTTCTGATCTCTGCAATTCTACAAGTCCAAGAACTTACAGTAAGCTGCTTGTTATTTTATTTTATTTTTTATGTGCATCATAAAATTTTCCAAGTATCTTCTAATTCTACTAAATTCATGAAAAATCTTTATGCAATTTACACCATTTTTTTGGTCCAAATTAAACAAAGATTTCTCATGAATTGCAGCAAATTGTAAAATCCTTTTGTTGCAAGTTAACTCAGGGCAACATATTTTAATTGGGTTTTCTCTTTGGCTCTATAGTCAACAAGTTATCCGCCATTCTACAAGGTGATACATTGAAGGCAGTGGTGTTTGACATCGATGGCACAGTTGCTGATTCTTTCCCCCTCCATTTCTTGGCCTTTCAAGAAACTCTTGTCGAGGTTTGCACTATTAAATTCTTAACAACTATTGATTCAAGTGATTTTTTGAATATTCAACAAAATCATGAGGCAAAATTATTGTTTTCGTATGCTCTCTACCTCCCTTCCCCGCTTGCACGAAGGTCAAATGTTAATATCATAAGTGCAGAGACATGGCTGCAGGTAGGATATAATGGTGGAGAGCCCATTACCTACGAGTTTTTCATGAGTGAAATGCGGGGAAAGCTTGACACAATTATTGTTCAAGAACTCATGCCCTGGATGGATGATGCTCAGCACCAACAATTCTTGGAGGAGGAAGCATATCGTTTTCAAAGGTACCCATTTCCTCCATTGTCAAATCCCCAAAGCAATTCTGTAAAAATTTCAGGTGTACCCAATTATAATATAGAAATATCTAATAGAATTAGAAGAGCTACAAACCTTTGTTAGAAAAATTGACCTTGTGGGTTGTTTGGGTGCGGGGGCGGGCCATGATTTTTCCATGGCTACTAAGCTTGGCAGCAACAGATCTGAAGCCCATACAGGGCTTCAACCGATTTGTTGAGTGGGTGAAGGAACGGGGCCTTAAGTGTGCAGCTGTGACTGAAGCCTCTCACGAGAATGCAACTAACATTTTGAAGATTTTAGGAGTTGATGATCTTTTTGACATTCTTGTTATTGGGAATGAGTGCGAGAATTCTGATCCATATTTGATCGCTTTCAACAAACTTGGCATTGAACCAAATGAAGCTTTTGTACTCCAAGTAATAATGTTTCTTATCACAAAAAACACCAAATTGCATATGGCGAGTGAAAGAGTAAAATACTAAAAGACATGATTTCTAGCACAACAACATGATAAGGTTTTACTTAAATGTGCCACACATACTCATTGTTTGAATAAGCGGTATTTGACACATCTATACTTGGTAAACTTTGTGCATGCATTTCATGTTTCATCAAATTTTCTATGAAAAAAAATATTTGGTGTTTGCTATAATTTAATGTTAATGTAATATGTGCCATTGCCACATCCACATTTCAAAGGTCTATTATTTGTAGGAAAACCCACATTTTGTTATAGTGCAAGTATTAAAAGAAATATTCATTGCCACACAAACAAAAGCAATTCATGATCTTCTTCTTCTTCTTCAAATAAGTACGTACTAATGCACAAGGTGGATGAGGGGAGAGGAAATCTTGAGGGAGAAAAAAACTTATCCTTTTGGGACCCTTTGATAATGCAGGACTCACCGGCAGGGTTGAAGGCTAGTATTCCTTTGCCAACAACAACAACGACAACAACAACAACGAGTGGATTGTTAACAGAACATCACCCAACTCCGATGATGTCAAATGGTGTCTCTCTTCTGATTCAAGACTACGACGACCCCGATTTGTGGACTGCCTTGGGATATTCTTCTGAGCTCTATGGCTCCCTTGATCATCTCTTGTGAAACTTTGACATGCGGGAACTCTTGAGCAAGTAATAATAATAATAATAATAACCCATTTTTTTCATGGGCCTCATTAATTTATTATTTCTTAAATATCCATAAAATTGACCTCCAAAATAGTAAACAAATACCTTATTTTGAACCGATGTCATTTATATAAAAAATGTGAATGACCTCCTCCATGCAAACATCCCAACCTTCAAACGAGAGAGGAGATGTTAAGAGAGTTCCTTTCTACTTATTATGATGAATTTTTCATATAATCAAGAGATGACCAAATAATAGATTAAGGATTTGGAAAAGATATTATGAAAATAAGTTTAAAAAGTCTTGAAATTAAGTTGTGGGTGATTCCAAAAAGCCGAGATACCAATCAAAAAAAATTCCTTAGTAAGCAAACCTTCATTAATTTCAACATATAATGAGCTTTGAAGTGTAACCATTTTTCCTCTTGAGAAGACCAATTAAACTCACTAATTTGAGCTATGAATAACTAGCTTTTAAAGGCTACAAGCCTTAAGAAATCTATAAAACAACTTATTATTGAATACTAAAATTATAACAAAAAAATATTTATTGGAATCCATATATGTTAAAATCATGCATATTTTGGTTAAGAACCTCATTTGTCAAAGATTAGCAATGTTTAAGCTCCTTTGGAGTTGGGAATAATACTAAATCCAACGAGAAATTTAATAATGATATTGTGATAATAAACTTGAAATCTTTTATTCATCATGACATTTGAGCTTTGAAGTCATTGCTCAAACATAGCTACAAAATGCTAACCTACGGTTTTCCCAAAAATATTTCTCAAGTCAACCGTTGAGAATGCCATACCAGATGGTGAGTAGTTTTCACAAATTCCACTATTTTGTTCTCTCCTTTAGTAGATAGCTTTAAAGCCATCATGTTGGCTTGTGCGAAGAGCATTTTGTTAGCTTGGAGTTTTTTTTCACATATGGGTGATGTTGTTTACTTCTCCAAGAGGAGAAAACAACACAAGTAATGTGCCAAAACCTTGTCTATTTGGACGAGAAAGTTGCAATGTTTGAAAATGTATAGAAAAGTGTTAGGGTTTATGCACTCCTCACTCGAATCAAATAAAAGACACAAAACATTTAAGTATTAGTTCAATGAAGCAACTTTTCAAAATAATTCAAGATATTAATTTGAACAATCTCATTATTTACATTGTTTTCTTCACACATAAGCACAAAGCCTATAAGACCAAACAACAATATTTATGTCCCATTTTACTATAAAAAAACTCATCAATGCAAATGAAATCTATCATTTTACCTTAAAATCAAAGTCAAATTAGGGTTGCATGAAAATTTTCAAATATATACCAGCTAGATATAGTAATGCTAAGATAAGTTTGAATATTAAATAAATAGGGTAATTAAAAAGGTGGAAGAAAAAATATTTCACACCATGGTAGGGTGACAAGGTTTATATTTACCAATATGAATATATTTGGATAAAAACATTATAGGCTTAAATCCATTCCATGTGCATCTTGTGAATGAAAATTCAAATGATCAAATTGTTGGATCTTCTAGCTTGTACAGTTCAAAACACATTTCCCAATCTCAAAAAAATTAGGAATCAACATTTTTCTATGCACAAGTATTATGCAATAAAATTTCATTTGTCCACTATTTCTTACTTGCCTTGATATAGTTAAAGGCCAAGATTATAGTTACATTAACCTCACATAATGTATTGTTGTCAATTATTATGATTTCTATGACTTGTAGCATTAACTTCTTTTTTGTTAAACCTTAGCCTTTATTATGCACATTCAAAGTCACGTCACTTTAGCTTCTAACCTTTGTATGAGCATGACCTTTCCAACCTTTCCAAATGTTCCATCCTAACTTTTATTATGCACATTCAAGGTCACCTCCCTTGGTTGTTTAATCCTTGTGTTCATGAACTCCTTCTAAGGTGTTTGGAAAACTTTTTTTCTTTTTTTATCTCCCTCATTTCTATCATTGAATTACATTGTGTATAACAATAGCTTTGCAAACAAGAGGTTTTTTTTCAAATAATTTTTTTACATGTAATCAAGTGAATGGGTTTAGAGTTCATTGGTTTTACAATGAAAGACCAAGCAAAAAAAAAACTTTGTGTTAAAAAATTGCATCAAATTGACCTTGAACACAAATTGCATCCAATTGAAAGGTTTTTTTACCCTTCAAAAAGACTAAGTTTATTTCTTTACTACTTTAACATATTTTGAAGGGCCTTGGTCCATCCCCTCTGCCCCCCCCCTTAGAATTAGCCAAAGTTTCTTTCCCATGCCACTCAAGAAAAAACCCCTTTGGAAAGCATTAAAAAAAATCCTCACCCCCTCCCCCCTCCCCATCCCCCTCCCCACCCAAAAAATTGTCATTTTGCAAATGAAACAAAAAAATCCCA
>Ga0209611_10001758_pt1 | contig 37565 bp, 36 predicted proteins | sample S1TSphgellanicum_3_FD_187693 | JGI IMG/M metagenome (GOLD analysis project Ga0209611, IMG submission 187693) | Host-associated microbial communities from peat moss isolated from Minnesota, USA - S1T2_Fc - Sphagnum magellanicum MG (SPAdes) (version 2) | ecosystem: Host-associated > Plants > Peat...
CCCCAAAGTACTTTCAAATTAATTTCCATTCCGTCCATCTCATTCCAGGGCACACAAAACTCATTATAGACAAAATGAATATCCCGTATGGTGATATTGAAGAGGAGTTGTCAACATACATTGCTATAAGCATGATCCACAAAATCGTGCTTGGCATCTTGGTGCCTACCAAATGGCTTGGTTCTTGATTAGTTTCAACATCACGGATGTTTCGATATGGTGTAACCTTTCTTTTGACCAAGCAAAACAACTATTCAACAACTTGCAGATTAGTGACAAACAACCTCTGTTAATCACAAAAAAAAATGATGAGATTTTTTGCTTAAACCCGACACTTTCAACATCCAAATCGAGCACACAGAAGGGGAAAACCCATGCTCCACCAATGAAGCAACAAAACCAAGACCACGTCTATACAATCATGTGCATACCCCGTGCTAAGATCTATGTTGGATAGAGCATCGATCTACTTTGTAGATTTCAATAGCATCTTATAAAGCTACCATTTTGTATGTTTTCCAACGTGAGAACTTTTCAGCTCTTCGAAAATCACTTCAAGCTAGACACGATCTTTAGAAGCTTATGTGAATACCAAGTTGATAGAGTTGAATGTAAACATATCACAAGCCTACAGGCTACCAGACCTAGAGGCCACAATAACCTAAGAAGCACAGACTCATTGGACTGCAAGTACTAGCAGCTCTGTTGTCAAAACATTTTGTCACATTTTTTTACCAATGTGTATACACTTTGTCTGATCTGCTTTCTATAGTTCCACTTTCAATTACTCTCATTTAAAAGTCCAATTCATTCTGTCTTTGTGTAAACTACTCTTCTTGTTGCTTTTCACTAAGTTCAATAAAATTTCCTATTAATTTATACACTAACATTATTAAAATTATTAAAATAAAAATAATAAATTTTCTACTTTAATGGACCGAGTTTAAAACAAAATCTCCTCTGTAAAAAAACAACCAATCAATTATATCACCTATCCCATGGGTTGCCTCCACCTACCAGCCAGGCCCATGGCCCGAGCGCTCCTTAGTCACTAGGGTAAATAATATGCTCATGCATTGTGTGAGAGTCCTTGGGATCAGTTTTTCTCCCTTTTTTATCCATCAATTTGGTGTTATATAAAAAATTTGGCAAATTTTTCCCCAAGAAAAATAGCAAAATTAGTTGATTTTGCACTAGAAAAGCACATTCCCCCCCCCAAAAAAAAATAAAATAAAATCTCAATTTTTTTGTCAAAAGAAAAAACAATAAGAATTTGTGTTTTTAAAAGAATCACTGCATGGGATGGATCCAAAGGATTTGGGTCAGAGGAGACTTTCTTGTTGAATAGGTAGCTTTCTTGTTGAAGTAAGTTCTCATTTCTGCAAATCAAGCTAGAGAGAGATATCAATCCATTTGGGGGGTGGAAAAAAAAAAAGTTGGGCTTCTTCTCAATTGCAACCCATCATCTTTTGGCATGTGTGATCCAATTTTTTAGGGTTAATTCCTTTGTTGGGTGTTCATGGGATGTAGGGGATGAAGATGTAGGGCTATGCACACACAATTGTACTTTAGAACATGCGATTTTATATTTATTGTTTGGCTTGGTTTTTGAAGGTTTTTGTCTTGATGAAGATTGTGGGTGTTTTGTTTTGATGAAGATTGTGGGTGTTCTTGGTCTTGGGAAGTTGGAGCTCAATTGGTGCTTTCTTATGGTGGTGGCTCAGAAGGAGTTGCAATTCAGATAGCTGCTTGACTTTGGTAATCTTAAACCCTTGAGAGTCTTGAAGAATGTAACATTGATTTGGGGAGTGGAGCAGAATTTTGGCATCATTGTAGCAATGCAAGTTATATGATAATCTATAAGTTTGCATGCATGGGGTGTGCTGTGTGCAGGTCAGACTCTGTGGTGTGCTAAGCAAAAGTTACAGGTTAAGAAACTGACCTCCTCCTTGCAATCTGTTCTTTTCAGGGATTTTCAGGTTTGTGGGAAGTGCCACAAATTGCCACTACTACTACTCTGAGTAGTGCAAATTTTGGATACCCATTTGGTTTTGTTTTTTATAAACAGAATCAATTATTCAGTTGTGTGAAGAATGTCCATATTAGATTATTGTCTCATAGATACATACTGTGTTGAACTGGGTTTTCATTACATTTTTGGAAGTTTGAATTAGAATGTCAGTTTTGTGTTGTCAGGTATTATGCATTTGATGGGAGTATTGTTCCTTCAACATATAATGATTGTTCATCAAATTTGTTTTTGTCGGTGATTGACAAGGAGGCAGCAACGAGGTTAGAAACTTCATTGAATTTGTCAAAACCCTAATTGCATAACCCTAATTTCAACACTTATGTCTTGAATGCCTTTAGAAACTCAGGACAAATGGTTTGTTCATTTGCATCACACAAAGTGGCCTGTTGTTTTGATAGCAATGGTATGCATGTAGGTTTGTGAGATCAAAGAAGAGTGAGACCGAGAACTGCAACTTTGCATGTATTTGTACTTGGGGATGAACTGAGTGGCATGCTGGTGTGAGCAGCATGGAGAACATTGGAAACCATGCCAAAGTGCTTGTTTTATGGAGTCTAGATTTCTGGGTGTGTTTTGCAGACTATAATGTTGTTTGTGATTGTGGTGTTCATCATCTACCAACTTAACAACCCATGTCCTTTGTTAATATGCTCACATGAGATTTCTGGTGGGTTATGAAAGCTTGTCTTTATTGAGATCATGAATTTGCTTTGAACCCAAAGAAGCTGAGTTATTCTCACACATGCATTATATGAATAATGATGTTTGAGATCAGTGTGATGCTTTGAGTAAAAAGTCAATGCCATTGTGATTTGCTGGTGGGTGGTGGCAACTTCGTATGGTTTCAATTGCAGTAGAAACTCTTGATTTGTTGCAGTATGTTTCATGATTGTTTGTGATAGAAGAAAACTCATGAATTTTTTGTATTGAGTAGGCACAACACAACATCCGTCTGTAAAATTAGTGAGCAAATGCCATTGGAAAAAGGCAAACAAGTTAAGGGAGTGTATCACAAGCTTGTAACAACTTTTATGACCTAATGTTGTAATCATGCAACATGGGTATTAGGTTTATGTGTGTATTTTGTGTTGTAAATATTTGGCAAACACATTTGCAAGGTAATCTTAAGTAGCATGTGACAATTAGCCAATACTAATATGGCATGTGCATTAAGGTTCATGACTACCTTACCATTGTTGTGATGTTTCATACAACCTTGAAATTGTTGAAACATGTTTGAGTGAAACAAAGCAACCTCATATACTAGGGGAGGCTGGAAACCTCATGTTTTTGGTGTATACGTGGCATGAACATGTATCCTTGAGCTAGGAATACATACACAACTTCATTCAACATGTCTTTAGCTTTGGGGTACAATCATCCTATAATGACTAGTGCTAAATTCTACTACATAATTGGAGGATAAATTGTTTTGGAGGATTGTCCCATTGAAACATTTGAATGTTTCTAAATACTCAACATGTGATTCTATACTTGTCATGTCCATACAACAAAATAGATGATGCACAATACATTTGTTGTGCATTTAAAAGGTGTTTGGAAGACATTGATTGTTAGATGGAAAAACTCAACCTATGACCCAATGAGCCCCATTTGCTTACACCTCAACCCAAAATAACATTTAGTCTTAAACCTAAACACAAATCTTCATCTCCTATTGTATTTCATATATCTCAATGCTAAGACACATCCAACCATAAACACAATATTTAGGCCAAAAAGGGCACCCATGTTTTTGTAACGGGAATTATAATTCAATGACATCGCACTTTGCATTATTAACCAAGCCAAAACATTCCCTTCATCTTTTACTCGCACACAATTGCAACTTGGGCAAGTGGTTGGATCTAAAGTACATGTGCTGCATGAGGGAAGTTCAACATCACAATAGAAAGCAATAGCTATCAAAGAATTAATAGTATATTGGGTTGGGTTAACCCAAAATAACCATATCCAAAAATTAGGTATCTTTGACTTGGGAATCATAAAGCCAGATGTCATATTCCTGTTCACAAACGCAAGCACATATGTTAGTTGATGATTTCTGCAATTTAACTTGACAACATGAGAAAACCAAAACATAGAGTAGTTGTTATTTATTTTTATTTTTGGATAACAAGTGAATGTGTTTTGATGGTGCATAATCTTGAATTGTCATGTTAAGTGCACTTGGAACATTAAAAAAAAATTGAAGGCAAAGTGGTAAGACACACCAGAAATTCACAATGATAGGAATAATGATTGTCGCCACCTATGTTGCCGTTAGTTATACAAACATCAATTCGTCAGTTGCCATAAACTAGTTTCTTTAGTATGCTTGCATTTTGATGACAATCCGACTAGAAAGAAAATGATGCTACCTAGAAAGAAAAATCATGAGGCTAATGCCCATAGAAGGAAGATGACCATCAACCCTTTTTCCCCTTGAGTTTAGATGAGATCTAGTGTGTCCACACTAGGTAGCCCACTACCCTAATGGCATGGGAAATTGGCACAATTGGCAATTGATCAAAATATCATTTTCTTTTGAATTCTTCAAAGTGAAATCAAACCCATTTCATTCATTTCACCTAACATGGCTATCTCACAAAAATTTGTCACTATTTTTTAAAATGATGGCCTAATTGACTTGTTGGGCATATTTGTAACCAAATTCATCATTTCACTTGGTCTTTCAAAAAAATTAAGAATAATATAACAGAAAGGAATATTATGAGTAAATAAAAAAAAATTATTAAGCCCAAACGTTTGCCTATTGCCATAAATTGTCTTTTGGTACCAACTGACACAACACAACATTGAGTGCAAAGAAGTAAGAACTGAATGAAGTGTAGGAATGGATGGAATGGACCTGTGGTGTAGGGGTCAACATGGCCAAAAAGATGCCAAAATATGTGATGCATGCCGCATACTCCAAGAAAATTACCCAAAACTCAAAAAATTCTCTTCCAGAATTGATTGCAACACCACACATAGTAAAACATATTGCGCAAAAGAGTAGCGTTGAAAAGCACAAATACGGAATCTGTTCCCAACTTACACTTGGTTAAACAACATTTATTTGTTTTCACATTATGTCAATACATCCACCATTGAATGGTATGATAATTATTAAACATTAGCTCTTTCTTCCCAATCATCTATTTGCCTTACGATTCCTAAGACTATCTTTGCACAAAGAAGGAATTACATGCAATCCATACCCAATGGGCTTTTAAGAATTATTATTTATAGTACATTCATCTTGACCTTTAGCCATCTGTAAAGTACAATTATTGAACAAATTTCTTTTGTTATGCAGCTGGGTAGGGCAATTTCTCATCACAATCTGCAATTACTAGTAATTACCTCTGCCAAAGTCCATGATATACTGTACAGTAAAACAGGATACATGTTTGATGCTTGTTCCCGATAATATACCACACGTTCAGCATTCACCTAGATGTTTCAAACCATATAGGTATAGTGTTTAGGGTTAGGGTTTAAGGTTTATGAGAAAGAAGAATATAAATGATACAATATTGAAACGAAACACGTAGAAGATTTCATTCAAGATCACCTTATTGGTTTGAAGCAGAAAAATTAATATGTTTCAATCCTCCTCTCTTCCCTATTTATTTGATTTATAGTTTTGATTAGATTATGTAACGGTTGTGAAATTTGCTTCTTTGTTATCAAAATTAGGGCAAGACATGATCCAATTAATTACCTGGGGGATGACATTGTTGGCATTAGTGATAGCAACCATGACAACTGCAATGTAGACCAGGCCTGTGCGAGAAACCATTCCAGTAGCTGTATCATACTTTATCTGCTAACATTAAAAGGAAAAGAACAACTTAGGTCAGTGAAAATTGCAATGGGTCATCATTTCCCAATTGATTATAGGAACATGACCATCCCTATTGAGAATCTCGACACTCTTATTGGCTATCAGATGGCGACTTACATGCCATAACCTTTGTCTCATTGGCAACCTACTAGGTAGCACAAGGTACTATCCTCAGCTCTCACTGGGCCAATTAGTCTGTAATCATTAGTATGTGGATGAAAAGAATGCATCTTGATTCTCATGAGGGATGGTTATGTCTGGAAACCAGTGCCCTCTCACCAGTCACCTAGTCCTTGATTGCTCAGTGAAGAACACTGGTAATAGATATACAATCATCATGGATGGAAATTTCCATTGTAGTATGGATAACATTAATGACAAGTCAGGAGGAGCTCATAAAGATCTAAGAGCAACTCCACCAGTGCTCAGTATGTGACCCTGTACATTAAAATTGGATGAAGAAAAGTCAAAACATGCCACTTGGCTCAGCAAAATGGTTTTGTGGCAGCAATTGTGTAGAGCTTAAAAAGGTTGGTAAAAGGCACAGCAAAGCTTAACACCTGCTAGAGAAGAGTGTAATAAATATGATCTGACTGCTGCTCCCTGTTTTTGATTGGTCCAGGTGTTTTGCTATTACTAGTTTCCCACCTATTTGCGGCCCCAGTTTTAGTTTTATGGGTGGGGTTGGAAAAAGGTAAATAACTAAACTTGGATGTGAGAAATACTTTTGCAGGGTCACATACTGCGCACTGCTGGACATACTCTAACAATAATGTTTCAAAATGTGAATTATGAAACCAGCTACTACTTCCTATGCAAAAAGAAATAGACTAATTTGCACCCAAATCTTGCAACACATCCAAGGGGGGGAAAACAAGAAAGACTAGAGTATGAAGTTTGAACCTGCCAGAAAGTGCTTCCCAAAATCAATCCAAGAACGCAGACCAACATGATTCGGCCAAAACTGCACCCAAAGACAATAACAAGAATTATTTCATTTCAGACATTGAAAATGGAAGAAAAATATGGATACCTAGTTTAGTTTTAGAGACTCAAATTCACATATTTTTCATCCATTTTGTCTCAGGGCTAATAATGTTGGGTTTTGTTATGTAAAGTGAAGATGGAACCTGTAGGCAATGTTACGCCAATATGTGCGGAATTGACGCATTACAACAATCCGAAACATGAGTGACCATGAACCAGCATATCCACTCGTAAGTGGTTCTTTCCCTAAAAGGCCTTTCCCATATCTATATCTTTCGAGTTCTTCAACTGTAAAAGCCCATCCAAAGCCTCTAAACTTATGGTTTTTGCAAATTGTGCCATGGATAGTATTTTGTGAGCCAAAGTGGAGCATTCCGTGCACATTTGAGAAACAAACAATTTACTTCTGAAATCATGCAATCAAAATGAACTCAAAAGTGCCCACCAGAACTGAATTTCTCAGCCATGAAACTAAAATCAGTGATGTCTTTAGGATGATTAATACACCACCCATTTCATTCATTATTCACTTATCCTTTCACTCATTGAAGAGGCCTTTGAAAGATGTCCATACAATTTTTCCGAGCCAAAGAACTCCGTTCATAGTCAAGACTGAAGTCACGTGCTGCACTGTGACCTATTCCCGCACCTGTAATCTCCAGCATGTAGGATGCTGGATTTTGATTGGCTGGACATTCACGCACTCCCGGCAATGAATGGAAATAACCCTGTATACAACAATTTTATGTGTTAACTAAAGAGTTACCCATGACCAAAATATTGAATAAATCTATGAAAGAAGTAAAACCCTGAAGTTTGAACTAGAATTGAGAAACCAAAATTCAGTAAAACCATGAATAATAAATATTACCAAAAGTTCTTGTGCATTTTCCCCAGTTGGTCCAAAATATGTGACTTCGCCTCCCCGCTTCAAAAGCAATAATTGATCAAAGTACAAAAATATCCGTCGACTTGGTTGATGTATAGTGCAAATCACACTTCGCCCCGATCTTACAATGTTCACAATACCCCGCATCACCATTTGAGCTGCCCGGCTATCTAGTCCACTTGTTGGTTCATCAAGAAATAATATGCTTGGATTTGCCGCCTATGAATCAAAGTGTGTTTAGATCTCATATAAGTAAGGTTGACCTAAATCCAAGAAACCCAAAATCTCTATGTATTTAGATCTAAACCCTTCTAAGGGGCTTGTTCAAGACTATTATTGGTTGACATCACACTTTACGATGAAGTTGGAAAATCATATGATATTTACAAACAACAAATGAACATCATTCAACCCCTCTCTAGCCATTTTGATTAAGGTAGGTAGGAAAATTATATATGCCTACAAGTTCAACCCCAATTGTCAAGCGTTTTGCCTCCTCAATTGATAGTCCCGCATCTCCAATTGTACCCACTAATTTGTCGCCAATCTCATTCAACTCTAGTAAGTCCATCACCTGAAAGATTGAATGTTCCCTCTTTTTGAGTAAGAGTGTTAGTTCCTTACAAAAGACCTCACAATAGTCCTTGTGCACTTTCAAGTTCAACACCTCCCCAAATTTACACAAAGAGAACACTTGTCATTCCTCCCATTCCTATGCTTCATGACCTACATATGTTTAGGTTTACGATAATGTTCGCATTTGTGCTAGACATTGGATAAATCCCATGGGTGGGGGACATTCCCAAAATCAGGGGCCTAGGACAAGGTGGCACGTGTGTATGTTTAGGTTTGCCTTGTGCTTTATGATGGGTGAAGTCCATGGGTTTGGGGACATTCCCCACACGAGGGGTTGGAAAGCCTCATCCTTGGCTCCTTATTTGAAGATGTCTCCACCCTAGGGCTTTACTCTACACATCGTAGTTGCCTTCTTTTTCAACATTGTAGCCAAAGAGGAGAAAAAACTAATGAAGTTGGTTGAATAATTTGCCATTTTCAACAAACAAATAAGTATTTCCCTCTTAATTTATTAGTTAAATTGTGTGTTACCTGTTGCATGAATTGTTGACGACGAGCTGCAGAAGTGCCTTTAGGAAGCCGAAGAGCACTGCTAAACTCAATAGACTCCTTCACTGTGATTAATGGCATATGAATATCATTTTGCTCCACATAACTGTTCCCTAAACACGTAATTAGATAACCCACTTTCTTTTTTGCTTATGTGTGTACTTTGTCCCTCAATTTGGTTTCCAGTTTCCTACATTCCATTGGGATGGAATTCTGAAATTGTGACATATTTTCTTTGGTTTAAACTCTACACATTACCACCCTTGAAATTCAAATTTTGAAAATGAATGAAAGTGGTGAAGCCCAAATTATTTTTGGCAAAAATAATTTACAATTTCAACATAAACTGTATATGGAATGGTAGAAAATACATTACTTACTTACCCAGATATCCGTGCAAATGTTTCTTGTACTTTAGGGTAGCCATTGATGAGGATATCTCCAGTAATACGTCCAGTGGTTTTCCGACCAGCAAGAACATCAAGTAGTGTTGTTTTCCCAGCTCCGCTACTCCCCATCAATGCTGTCAGTGTGTGTGGCTTTGAAAACCCAGAAACATTTGATAGCAATATCCTTGGATCCTTAATCCCAGGTATTTTCACCTAGAAGCAATCAACACACATATAGCATTTTGAGTTAAGATTCCAAGCATCATCAATTTGGGTTTTTTCTCTCATAGGCATGTGATAATCTTGTGTTGAAGATGGATTCTACAAGAAGATTCGGCCATGCTTCAAGATTGAATTATTTTGGCCACATTTATTCAGCTGATTTGTTCATCCTCACATGCTAATCAATATAATCAAAGTTGAAAGTAATTTCATCAATGTAATCTAATCACCCATTTAGGTCATCATGGCATCCACATACCTCATAACAGATTTGGTGGAATGATAATATCATGGGCTCAAAAGTGAGCTCAGAGGAGATGTCAACAACTTCAATAGAACCTGTCTGACCACTCCGTTGGAATCTAAATTTGGGCAGCATGAAATTCCCAATTATGGTTGGTTTAGATGCATTCTGATTCATTGAAGGCAAAGATCGCAACAAAGGCTTTAGTGAGGTTGAGGATTGCATCAACCGAGTGGCAGGTGGTAGCTTCACCTGCACAAAAATTCATGCTTTGGTCCCTATTAATCAAATGGCTTTGTTATGAGATTCTAGAGCACACCAAGGAAATGACTTGTTATGAGATTCCAGAGCACACCAAAGGAAATGACTTTGTTAGTTTTGATAGTGTCAGATACTGATCTAGTAGTGCACAACACTTCAGAAAGGGAAAGCATAACTTACCAACAAAGATCACAAATTTTCTGCCAAGATCCACAATTGTCACTTTTATATCACATGTCTATGAAAGTGCAAAACTTGGTAAATTTAGGCAAGCAATTATGGATGTGAAAGAGGATGGGTATTTAAAAAAAATAGATAAACATACTTCATCGTGTCGGATATTCCCCACGGTATAGAAACAAAGAGATGTAAGAATGCAGTAGTAGCATGTGAGGACGATAACGGGTACCCAATAGCCTTCAAGAAATGTTGTTGGGAATTCATAAATCGACAAATATGCTTGCCCAATAGTCAAATTCGGTTGTCCTACACAATAGCTTATGCTATTGTTGCAAGGCTGCAATGTACAATATATTATGCAAGAGAAAACCATAGATGTGGAGAAAGGGAAAATCATCACTTCATGAATGTTTTTTTAGTTTAACAATTGAAGAATTTTTTTGATGAGGTAAGAAGACTGCCATTTTCAATCCAGCCAATACTTGTTAAATAAAAATGACCAAAAGAATTTGGGGCTAGACACATAATGGGTTGTGTTTTGTCATCAAAATGTATCACTTACTTGAGAATACTTGTCAGAGAGAAATTCATTGCATACAAGCGCAGTTACTCCCCACTGGAGGGGGCTTATGTAATAAACCCAAATCCACCAATCGGGCACTCTGTTCTTTGTAATCAGAAAACCAGAGAAAAGCAGAAAAAATATAATTGATATACCTGCAAATCCACAAATTAAATATAGTTTTTAATTGCCCTCATTTGCAGAAATTTTATTGACAAATCAATTTATTGAATTGAGAAGATCTGAGGACTCTTAAACCTGGTCCCATAAGCCCTTATGTTACGAGCTTCATAATTGTGTTTTGATTTCCCTTATTGGGTAGAAGCATTACTAAAAAATTACCAATTATAAAAATGTTAAGAAATTTCTAGAGTTTATAGGCTTCAACTGTAGACAAATCCATAACAACCGACACTATGATTGGAAGCCAAAATTCAACATTTTGAAGGCAATTCAGTTCACCTTAAAGGAAATGAGAAATTGGAAAGCATTAATTAGAACTATGAGGAAACAACATGTTTTGCTTCTTAAATAACATACAACAATCATGAACATATATATATATATATATATAATTTTATTTTATTATTATTATTATTATTATTTTTTCAATAATATAATATATGTAATTTTGAGACCTGCAAGGCCACCAGCTGCCTCTTTAGTTCGACAGAAAGAGGCCAGTAGTCGCACCAGAGTAGCAAAAGTGATTGCCTCAATAAAAACAACAAGTATGTACAAAATGAAGTGACCCCCATGATTGGATGGAGTCAATCCAGTTAACCAATAAATCAGAGGCGTATACACCAACATCTGCAATTCACACAGAAATTCAATTATTCACTATGGAGACATGAACTTAACAAAAGTTTTAATAACAGCATTAGGCAACAATCACTACATAATCACTTCATGAAAAATTTAATGACCGCAACGTATGCAACAATCGCTACAAAAGCTTCATAATTTTTTTAATAACCGTATTGTGCAACAAGCACTACTACTACTACTACTAGTGAATCTTCTAAGCCATCGTTGAACAAGACAAGCTTCAGTCAATAATACCTCTATTAATGTGAATGGAATTTGGCTCAATGTACAAGCCAAAACATAAGCATTGGGTCGGAAAAATCGAGCTGCAAATTGCTTTTCAAACACCTATCCTTGTGATCGAAAAACAGAAATCAATAAGTCAAACATAGGCCGAAAAACAAATGTACACAAGTGCACCTTCTGTATATATACAGCACTAAACATCATTGACCAATTGTCAAAGAATAATCTTTCTTTCCATTTGCTCCTGAATAGGAAAATAAAAAAAATAAAATCATATTTCAACAATTTACACTAAACCCAACAACTATAAAATTGAAAAGTGGGCCATGAGATTTCCCAAGTTCTAAACTAAACCTTAAACCCTAAACCCTAAACTTTAAAAAAATGGTGTAGGGTGAGAGGTTCCAACTGAACGTTCATCGAGCTGGACGGGTATCTGGGAAAAAGTGTTAAGTGATAAAGTCATCACTGCCAAAAACGCAAGTGATTTTCTTAGATCCATATCAGATCGAAGGGTGGTGTTGGGCAGTTGGTAAAATAAGGTTCCAGTAAATAACCCTAATATCAAGAGCTGGCACATACAATACAACAAATTGTGTCATTTTCCCTTTCCAATCAATCATCCAAATTTTGACATGCACATTACAAGGGTATGCTTCATTTGTATATATGTTTATCAATACAAATTTACAAATTCAAATAGAAATTTGAAGATTAAGCCAGAATTTTTGACAGTATTAAAGTCACAATCGAACAATTAATATGATAGGACTGGATATTAGAAAAGCTTCTGGAGGATGAATCTTAAATCACCTGTACAATACGTGCGTAAACAAAGGATTTGTTCCTTCGCACTAAAGTGGCCTGTCTTTGTAACACAGTTTTGGTTGAGGGCCACCATTCTTGCACATATTCTTGTTTAAATACACTAGCTGCCTCTTCATCCTCCTATGTTAAAGACATATTTAAAAATACGGACTTTAGATGATCTTCACATGATCTTCACACATGTTGCACAAAAGCACAATTGAATGCATCTATGTCCTTTTCGTTGAAAAGGTTTAAATGATTTTGGAACTTTGAATTATCCTTCCATGTATTGTAAATTATCGAGAACAAAAAAATAAAATTGAGTATCATATTTACACCTCAAATTCAACTTCCTAGTGTCTACTATATATTTATTTTTTGTATTGAACTCAATCAGGTTATTTTTAACATTGGGAATTTGGACACCAAGTTTTGAAAATCTTTTGATTTGTTGTGCTGAAATTGAGGTGTCACACAGTCAATGGTATTATTATTACCTTTTCAAGAGGACGTTCAAGCTGTAAGATGATGTTTCGGGGCGCTTCAGCAACTTTTCCAAAGATGCCAAATGCATCCAAAGTGCTCGTTGGAAGTCCAAGATACTCAAGTTCCTCACCAACAACCCCTATGGCCATTATAGTATCCCCTTCTTTAACATCTGCTGTATGTTGAATGTTTACGGCTGTGGCCATTCCTGATGCTTCCACTTTATCCACCACTACAATCCCCTTTTCACCTGCTTGCAAAAAACGTCAGCAAAATGAGCAAAACCCTATTTAACTTCATTCATTTCTTTCCCAAATTGAAGTTGACATTTGCTATTACTTGAATAATCTATATAAACATGGGTACAAAATCATATGTAGAAAAATGTTGTGGTTTTCTTTGTTGCCTTGTCACAACTTCAGTACGTGCACCAGCACTTTATGTAAGTATGTAAGTATATATGTATGTATATATGTATATGTGTACATATTCTTCAAGAGTCCAGTCAAACTTGATATGCAAACACCTATCTCTAAAACATCACTTTCTGGACTTGTGTGTCAAACCCATCACAACTCTAGGAACATTTGCTTGGTGTTGGGTCATCTTCACCTGGCTTGCTGGGTTTGTTGACAATGCTTAGACCAAGCGGTTTTGCAACATCCAGCCAAAGTTCCTGTACATTCTGTGAACAGACAAAACACCAATTTATCATCATCATGCAAACAATCTGTTTCTCAAATTCATTGACTAATTCAAAATGGATGATGCATGGTACATAATGAGATCCTTTAAAATAGTTGAAATTTTCCCAAGGTTTTTCTATGGGGAAATTTGCTTCTGTAGATCCTACTGCCTGCAGCCCTTTAGTAGATAGATAGCTACCCAAAGTATCATTTTCAGTTCAGGAGAAAGGCTCCCTAGTGAGAGAGTATGGATGTGTCAATTGAAGAACTTGAAATGGATGCAACATGAACAAAAATTGTAGAATAATTTGTTTAGCAAAGGATCTATAGCAATGAGCTATAAAAATAACCTGAGTATTGTTAACAATACGAAGCACATCTTTATACATGTCAGAGTCCATATAAGCCTTCACAAATTCATTGCTTGTCAAGTGTCGAAACTCAGGCAACAAAAAGTGTGTGCCTTCTTCTGTTGTAACTTCTTGCAGAAAATCTGCAACATCCACATGGTTTGGTTTCACATATCTGCAATATCCCAGATCACAAAATTCAATCTCAGGCCCATGGATTTCACAAAAAACTATAAACCCACCAAAAAAAAAAGAAAAAAAAAAAAAAAAAGAGAAAAAAAAAAAAAAACCCCCAAAAAAAAAAGAAAAAAAAAAAAAGAAAGATTTCTTTGACAAGTGCAAAAGCCACATTTACCCACCTGGAAAAAGAATATACAATCCTCCACTCAAAATGCATGTGTAAGGGTGGGGAATGTTATTATTTACCCAAGCGTCTTAAAATACGATAAAACATCTCCACGGGGTCCTTGGAAAATAATCCGCCCTTCATTCAAAACAATGATCCTACAACCCAATGTACAAAACTTAGGACTTTGAAATCACGTTTTTCTTCTAACGCACAATCATTGAGCTACCAATCATTTTTGCTAAGAGTATGATTGAACTACGGGATTGTTTTTTGACTCTACAACACAAAATATTGCATTTCACACACTTGCTTGGAGATTTGACTATATTTATGACCAAGAAATGTTGTGGGAAATGGGGAGGGGTGGATAAAAGGATAACAAAGTTACCTATCAAAAAGGTCAAATACTTCAGGGGAAGGTTGGAGTAGAGAAAAGAGGCATGTAAATTGTTTTATCCTTGCGTATGTACGAAAGGTTGAAACAATGTCATATGCCGCAGAACTATCAAGTCCGGTGCTAATTTCATCCAAAAAATACACCAAAAAAGTGCCTGCTCTGCACCAAGGGTAATCTGATGGGGTAGTCTTTTCCAATGAATTTCTATTCATCTTCATGAAACTGCTATTGTCATTTTGTGAATTAACAAGCAAAATGTGTTCAAAAAAATTGAGGAAGAAGAGCAGGACTTCAGTCTCTGAAAATGTTCATCAGCTAAGTACCATTCTGTGCAATATGTATTCTTTCTTTGAGGTTTTTTCTCTTTTTAAGTTACAGCAAGTAAATTTGGTACCTGAGACCATTTCTGCTGTTGTAACTCGATGGCGTTCACCACCACTAACTCCACGTATGGTTGTGTTGCCAATGGGTGTATCCATCACACCTCGAAGACCAAGCAAATGTAATGTCATCTCCAAAGGAAGGTTTTCATTCTTTAGCCATGATGCTTCTCTTGCCTGTTACTATCCCACACATGTTTTTAGACCATTTTTCCATCCAAAAAACATACCAAAGGATAACAAGCAACGAATCTGATCCTCTGGTTCCTCTAATTGTGCTATGGAGCATGCCAAGTACAAGCCATTATGCTTCGTGAGGTGCCCAAGTGAAAACCCATGTACACCCAAAAACACTCTCCATCATGTGTGCCTTGTAAGGGGACTGAAAAGAGGCAGAAAAGGCCACATGAAAATCATTTTGCTTTCTTAACCAACATTGAGATCTCAATCAAGAAATTACAAGGACAGAACCAAAGGGAAATTAGTCAATAAAATTACCAGATTCGGGTCATCTGCAAAGTTGTATTCAGTTTTATTGTAATGACTTGTACAGGTGTTGGCAAATGCACAAGTTTCCCGCACAGTCAGAGTAGGCAAATGCCTATCACTTTGAGCAATGAAAGCTGCAATACGTCGCACTTGGATATCAGAAATGTCTTTCCCATTGTAACTGACAGTTCCATTAAGGGTTGTGGTGTCATCAATGAAAAGTCTTCCAGCCAATGCCTTGTGAAAACTGCTTTTCCCTGCAGGATGCACCACCCAAGATAAATAAGCACCTTTTCTCTACAAAGCCTCAATGTCAAAAACCCATATAAATAATTTTTCGAGTTATTATTATAATTAGAGACTTGAAATCGGGCCTGTACAAAAAGAATTGAATTGAGTTGTTGTTTGTATGGATCATGTGTAAAAATTACATACCACAACCTGGAGGACCACACACAAGTGTCATTGTTCCAGGCATGAGATAGCCTGAACAATTCTCTAACACCATAAACTTTTGGATCCCTTGCCTTTTGCTGAAGCAGGGTAGCAAACATTTGAAGCACTTGGAGCCGACAGTCTCATATCCTTGCTCTGCCCCCAACACTTGTGCACTGAAATTTACCTTGTCGAATTTGACAACCTAGTGCACTTCACATAAGAACATCAGGTGAAGGAAAAAAAATTGATCCAAAACAGCTCAAGCACTAAAAATAAATGTCTCAAGGTGCATATTCGATGGCACTTATGGCACTGATCATAATTTTTCCTGTGTCTATGTTGTGTGTATTTCTCACCTGAGGAGGGTACTGAGGCATATACTTTTTGAATTTGAGGAGGAATGCGAGAAGGCCGTCTTTCAGAAGATGTTCAATTCCAGTTATGTTGGGCGAATTGAACTGGGAGCTTACCATCTCCACCTTCCAAATCCAAAGACAAATGTTGTCAAATCTTAATAAAGTTCTTGAATGATGACAAGCAAAATGATTAAGCGACTTAGGTCACATTTGTTCAGAAAATCTTCATAAATCTCCACCCTTTTGTTAAGGCCCAAAAAAAAATGTGGGTTCTATAAAGCAACAAGTTAAAACTCTGGGCCACAAAGTGTGCAACCCAACATCACTTAGCCCAATTGAGACTTATGATGGGCATTCCCGATCAAGATATCAATATCATTTTCTTCAGCAATTACAAAGGAAAAAAGAGTGCAGGAGAATTTACTGAATCCATGAAGAACTTGGTGTCTGGTGGCTGGCTAAGATGTTCAAGTTGTTGGGCCATATCAATAGCTATGCTCACAAGTTCATGATGTCCCATACTTTCAAGCCTTTGTCGTAGCCCAGGACCTGCTGAAGAGTCATTGTCTGATTGAATGGGTGACAGAATATGAAGTTGATCTTGTGAGCTGGCTCTAATTGACTCCAGCTCTGGTGGTGCACTGGGACAAGAGTTCAATGAATATTCAACTTCCCAGGCTTTCATCAAACCCTGTGGTGCACTGCTAGTTGTGGCCGAGCTTGATGCCATTATTGCTGACATTCCAATTGCCTCCTTTTCTTTCTTAAATTGCTCGTTTGTGCTGTCTTGCATGAGTTCCTGTTGTCAATCAGAAAAATAATTTCAGTCAAGTCCAGAAGTACTTCGAATCACACACATCTTCTTTGTAAAACAAGTACTGGACTTTGCATCTGGAGATTAATATTCTGATACAAAAACCAATCTGATGAAACCCCACCCAATGTTCTTTAGGGCATCAACACAGTAAGCAAATCACAGGCTTTTAACAACAACAACAAGAGCAGTAGTTCCTGGTACTTGGAAAGCTGAAGAAATGTAGTATCTTATCTGACTGACAACTTGGCAAAAGCACAAATGGTAGATTTTTTGGCAACTTGAAGGAGGAATGTGTGATCACTCCTCCTGTTAGTGAACAACCCTTTGGCAATTTTTTTTCTTGAGATGATCTTGGCTTACCATGGACATTTGCGATCTCATATTCTTCAACTCCAACTCCCCATCTATGGTTTTGTATTCCTTATCCATTGATAAAATCCCACTGTTCAACAAAACAGACAAGAAATCAAGACCTAAGAAGGAATCATGTGTGCACCCATCATCCTTGAGCTTTTATCTTCCTAAGACAAAATACAAGTTACCAATTAATTCTCTTAGACCTGGACTTTTCAGAGAATCCAATTCCCACAAAATTTCCCACCCAAAAGTTCACAAACTTGCCTATCCAAGCAAGAAACAAGAGAATTATTAGCATATCACTCCATAGTTGCATGAGAAAAAGATTGTGGGCAAATGAATTTAGGACTCACCAGAAATACAACACAAGAAGTAGTAGCTGTGTCAGAAATCAAAGGGAAACCTTCCTTCCTTCCTTCCTTTCCTTCTTGCTAAAGTTGGTTGGCAGCAACAGAGACGATGCACAGTTTTTCAGTAAAATCTACAACAGCACCAGCCTCTGAAAATTTCTGAACCCAAAGAGACACATGCAATGCATGAATGAATAATGTGTTGTGTTTCCACCTCAGATGGGTTTCACACAATCACTGATGCAGCAGACTCCATGTGAAAGAAAGAATGATTCCCAGCACCCAACAACAGAACTGTGCAGAGATTTTGTTTTATTTTTGTTTTTGTTTAGAATTGGATGGATGCATTGTTGAGTTTTCGCAAATGGGTAGGTATTCACAACGTTGGATTTTTTTTTTTGGCGCTGCTGCTTTTTTCTTTTGCTTTTCAAATGGGATTCACAATCGGATGCTGCAGCGTCACGTTGGGTGTTGTTGACGACGCATGCAATTGGAAACTGAATACAAAACCTCTGAGGAAGGCAAAAAAAAAAAAAAAAAGGATCAAAAACTTGCATTCATCTTGGAAAAAACGAATTCGGAAGCATTTGAACGAACTATTTCAGAACCATGTGCAGCAGAAATTTCAGGAAAAAAAAAACAAAACCACGAAGGAAGATTGTGGCAGTCATCGTCATGACTCCGCGAGCAAATCGCCTCAAAAGACTGGACTCTTTTTTCTCTTGAGCTTCTAACCCTAAAATTGACCAAAGTCCACAAATGGGTTTTGAGGTCCCGGGATCTCAATCAAACAAACGAGGTGACCAAAAAACCAACCCAATGGCACTTCATTTCATTGGGTTGGTTATGGGACGAAGCATTGAACAATGGTAATGGGTTAAATGTGGGTTAAATGTGGGTTAGATGTTGTGATGTTGGGTTGAATCATGTTGTTACAACAGGTAAGTCTGGTGAGCTGCTGGTTAGGGTTTTCTTTCTAAACCCTAAACCCTAATAAGCCCCTCTGTGATTTGTTTCCTGCTTTCCTCTTTGACACATAATCCACAGTTCTTGTGAATCACTGGCAGGAACCCACTGGCAAGAGATTTGGAGATCTGGAGATTTGGGGGAAGAAGAAGATCAAGCGATGCACTAGATATCGGAAGGCGCTCTTTCAGAGTTTCAGAGAGGGAAAGAACAGTAGTGATGACAGCTGCTCTTGATGGGAGACAAGAAACCACCCGAGGCTCCAGATGGTCAGCATGAAGCTGCTTCTGTGCAAATGTTTCCATTGCATGGAAATCAAAGGCTCCGCAACCCGCCACCACCCCTGGCCGAGCTTGAGGCCAGAGCTGCTGTCAAGTTCAATAGGTAAAGAAAATTCATGGATGCATGCATGCATGCAAGCAGGATGTTGGTCTGAAAAATCGTCATGACTTGTTTTGGAAGTTCTGATTTTTCTCTTCTATTGATGTTATGTCTTTTAGTCTTCTTCATCCTCCTCTCTCATCTTTTCTGATCTGTGTTCTATCTCTCTCTCTCTCTGTGTAACCTATTTTTTGCACTTCACATATTATAGATTCATTTTGCATGACTCTTACAGGTTGCTAGTGTGTGCAACATGAGCAACAGGAAGAGTTCTTGTACACTCTTGCACTCTAGGTGGTGTGAAAAGAGAGGGATTCACGCAAATCTTTTCTCTTTTCAGTAGCTGAAATTCAAGGCAGATCCGCTGCCAATCCTGTTCTTAGTTCCTGACATTGTATATCCATGTTTTGGATTCACTGTTGGGAGCTGATGATGTCAGTGGGTAGCAACTCATCACTTCCATTAGTGGTGAAGGTTTAAGGTTTAGGGTATGACACTTTGTGAGCAACGCTCATAAGGTGTCGATGGCACCCACTGGCACATTACTTCAAATTGTCGTGGTGGAAATCTCTCTCTCTCTCTCTCTCTCTCTGTGCAATTTCATAGATATCATGTTTTAGTATTGCATCCAGACTGGGTCTTTGGCACAAACCAAGGATAGGAACAGTAGACATGCATTATTATGCATATTTAAATGGAAACAACTGTAACAGGCTGCTGGAGCTTGTTAATGAATTTGGTCTGCATGGCAGGATAAATCAGCTCTTGTAATGTCTGTGGGGGGGGAGGGGGCAGTTTTACATTTGCAAAGGAGTTGGTATACCACATATTCTATCCAGTATCTGTGCCACTGATGTGGTGGCTAGATGGTGGATGGCTTTCACTTGTGAACCGAGGTTTTTTCAGCCTTACAAATCCTCGCCTTGCTTTTGGCCAAGCTCTCCTGGCTCTCTGCTGTAAGTGTTTACTTGCATTAATCTTTCTTTCATTACTATGTCGTCTGCAGCTTTGTATGTAAGTAATCGTGTTATATGCTCACACTGCTTGCCCGGTCGTTTTTTTGGTTATGTGTACAGTCTACACATTCAATGGAGTGAGCCTAGTTTATGCAATTAAAGAAAATAAACTCGTCTTTCTCTATGACATCATCTTAGTCGACTTACTTTGGGTCATTCGGAATGCGGTATGTTCTTTTACCAAATCTTCACTAGGAATGCTCTCAGCAAACAAAAGCTTTTTGTGAATTGTACTACTCACTTGAGGATAAAGACACATACTGATGACTGGTTCTCAAATGTCCAAAATTGTACACTGTCTCATGGTGGCATCTGCTTAGCTTTGTTTGAATAAATAATCATATGAGGTGGAGGAGTCAAATCAAGCAAGAACTAGTTAACTACACATGACATTTCCTGAGGTGGCCCATTAGTAGCTTGAGTGTCACTGAAATGTGTATGACTGTCACTATCAATCAAACTTCTCCTTGATTTTGTGTTGTCATGTTTTCTCTCATTTTTAGGGTTGTGTTTCCTATTTTTTATGCTTGCTGATGGGTTGCTGTTATGTTGTTAGATATTGATATCCACAACCTGCTATTGATATCAGGTCATCTTTTTCCAGATTGAGAAATTCTGGGTACTTATGAAGGTAAATTAATAGCTTGGGGCATAAGAGTGATTACGTGCTTGATGTCATCAGATGGTTACCACGTTCAACTAAGGACAGACATGTTCATGTTTCAGAAATTGAAGTAACCATAATTTTTGGCAGGTTGTAGCAACCAAATATGCTTTTGCATCAACAGTGGATATAAATAATATGCGCACTGCAGTGATGGACCCTAGTGTGTTGCTCCACATGACTGTAAAGTCTATCTCAGCCCTCTGGTTCAATTTCAGATCTGTTTTTGTATATTCAGGGAAGTATATCACAATTTGGAAACCATTCTGCTATTAAAGAGCAAAAAACTCTTCTGCTTATGGCGAGTGGTTGGAAATTTTGAACTGCATAATAGACCCCAGGAAAGTCCTTGCAAACAGGACTGCAAACTCTTGCCCTTGTTCACCTTATGATGACATTAAACAGTCTGATGCATCCTAAATTTCACAACAATTGGCTCCAAAATTTCAGGCAACAAGGGTAAACCGCGTCTCAATTATAACAGATGTCTTTGGAACTCTGCAGCTTCTAGGTGGATGGAAAGACCCAATTCCTCGAAAGGTGTTGAAAGAAGAGCTTCTATTGGCTGCAACTCGGTGCCGAATGCTGTTACCTGCATTTTCATTTCACCTTGACACTACTGTTAACTCTCTTGATGCCATTCACGACATTGTTTCTGACCTCCAGCTTAAAAAAGACAACCCCAATAAGGTCAACTATGTTCCCTCTACTATGAAATCCTGCTAAGCACTTTCTGATATAACTCAAAGAGGTGGGAGTATGTTCAGGAAACTCTTGGTTACTTTTCTTCCTATTTAGGGCTTAGAATTTACAGACCCTGAAAATGAGTCAAAATCTTATCATGACTGCAGATCTTTTGAACCTGCAGGTTGGTGCCATATGTAAGAACTGTACTCTGGACATAGTCAGGGAAGCCAACAGATGGTTGGAAGCTGGCAAGGAAGAATGTTTGGATGCAGTGATTTGCCCTGGCAAACTGCCTGTGCACTTGTATGCTGCCCATATCATCCGCCAATCATCTTCCCTACGCAGGTAAAATTGTTGTGCAATTCTGAAAAATGAGTAGTTTTTTCTCCCCCTTGTTTCTCATTGATTTTTCAAGACTTGATGTTTGTAAAAGGGTGTTTCTATGATCATCCATCAGCCACAGAACAGACTTTCAACAACCCACAATTTTAGACTGTTGGGTAGTCTGCTGCTCTGTATTCCAATCTGCAGATGGAAGTTTATTTGAGAATAGATACCAATATATCAGCACTGGTTATTTGAGCTCCACATTGTGAAGTCAAATGGAAATTTCCTCTAGCTCTCATTGGTGGCATTTCAACTGTGGATGGCCTGGGGGCTGCAGGTTGAGGCGAGTAGGCCATACGATGATGAGTCAGCATTTGCGACTATGTTCTAATGTCATAGCTGTTATCATAGCTGTACTTCCTATTGCTTTACACTTACTCTTTGGTGGGTCTCTAATCTCTCATCTATTCTACTCCAAAGACTTGTGTGACCCATGTGTTGTCAATGTTGGATGGACTACTGTTGAAAATGGAGGAAATAACAGTAAAAAATATTTGAGTGTTGTTTGAAATTTCACTCAAAAGATTTTGATGAAACAGAAGGTTGGGTGTGGGGGGCATCCAGGAGGCCACAAGTTACCTGGGCCATTCTGGACTGTATGGGCCATTGCACCCTCAAGTGTTCTACTGATGTACTTCTCCATGTGGTCTAACATAGCATTCATGATGGTTGGCATCCTGGACTTCCGGCGACGCCATTATGTGGCCTCAAAGCTTGATGAGCTTCTTCGTACTGGAGTGTACAATGGCAGCGTTCACATCCGGGTGCCCTCCTTTAAATATCTCCAGCAAAAGTCATTTGAATTCCTTCGCCGGCTGCAAACCATGAGTTGGAGTTCCAGCAGGAGTGGGAGTACCCCTAGCTCCCGTAGCTCTAGTAGTAACAGCCTGACAGGGATTGGCATATGGATTGATTTTGACAACCCTGACTCATTGCAGGCATGGTGGATTTGCAGAGTTCTTTTGCATGATTTTGGGCTTCACTTTCACCTTCGCATCAAAGTAAGTTCTTTCTGCTTCTTTTGCATCTATACAGCATGTACACTTCAGTGACAATGTCCTCTTCCATGGTTATCTTCTATGTCCATTGAAGTTTCGTTTCCAGGACAATCACTTGTATCTATTAATGCCTCAATTTTGTGATGACTAACAATAATGGATAGGTGTTTTTTGTCACACACATACTGACTCTGACCTCTCCATTGACCCTTATACTTATGTTGCAGTATTACACAACATACTTTGCATGCTACTGTGGTCTTCTCATTCTGGTACTATTCTTGAGGCTACTCAGTGGAATCAAGGAAGGTGACATATATATCCTGTAAGTTTTCAGCCCCCCTTTGAAAGGTAAAATTCAGTGTTGTGCGGTTATTAGAGTCAGCTACAAATACCCACCAGTTATAAACCTGGATATACACCTGCTTACCCAGTGGTGGTGAAAAAATTCAAAGAGCCAGTTTTGGTATAGAACCTTGGTTCTTAATTTTTTTGAAAATAAAAAAAACCACCCTTCATGAAGAAACCGGTTCTTTCATGCAAACTGCCAGTTCTTTGATGTTTCTGAACAACTGGAACCTGTGGTTCTCTGATTCGATTTTTTTCTCAAGTTATTTGAAAATCAAATAACTGCACAATACTGGTAAAAATGCCAAATCTTCTCAAATGCAATGTCATGATGAATATGAAGCATAGGTCAAGCTTATCCCCAATGATAAATCTTGGCCACCATTAGTGAAGACCCACATAAATTTTATATAATTTAACATTTTGAGGTTTCAGCTAGGAATAAGTGCATTTTCAGTGTATATTATGTGGGTGTGAATGATGCAGCTGAGCTGATACTAAGAACTACAGTGCTTGATTTGGACTCCTCATTAGTCTACTGCAACTGTTGAAAAGCATGTCCTATGAGCCATAATGACCTTGGGGTTAAGTTCTATCACATATGTACATCCAAACAAGAGGAAGAAGGGAAAATTATGAAACACCCATTTTAATAATTTGAAATTATATGAGTAGATCAATCATCAAACATTTGTAGTAGAAAACCAATAACCTTTTAGTATGGATAGAATGGTCACAGTGTTAGGGCATACCACTATCTTTTGTCAACCAAACAGTTGCAAATCTAATTGCTCTCAGTGTCCCAGATAATGTGTCAAATATTCTGATTTATGGTTGATTACACTTGTCTGCAAGTTTGCAAATCTGTAAGTATGCTTAGAAAAGTGAAGGTTGGGCATGTGTTGGGGCAGGGTTACAGTGATTGTGATACTGGATGTGTTTTTGACACTATTGGCGCTGATGGCATGGCCTGGTGGTGACATAAACAATGTACGCCAACAGCATGGTGCCACTCTTGTTTCTCGCAAGGTCAACTCACTCTTTGCCAATTACCTGCATTTTCTACTGACTTCTTCAAGAGTGTATGGTACATCCATTCTTCTTGTGCACTTCTTTTCATAATCCACACTGTATGGGTTCCCCCCCCCCTCAAACAGTTGCTTTCAGAATATGTCCCGGTATACTTGTGTGTACCACATCAGGCATGCAATTATTGTAGTCCAAAATTTCATATGTATGTTGTGTTGGGGGGGGAAGGGGAAACAAAATGTGGAGAATTTTTTTTAAAGATGGTGGGTGGAGCATGTAACAGTTGAAATTACAACTCAAAACACAGAAGGAGAAATTGGATTTGACTGCGGAGCAACTAAAAAGACGAAAAATTGCCATAGAGACCACGACCTGCATCAGTGAGGCTGTCAACTATGACAATGCCCAAAACAAGGTTAGGCCCTCTTTCCAAAATCCCAGACCAAGATGTAACCCACAAATGTCCTCAGCATATGGTTCTATTTCCTTGCACAACTAAGATGGGGGGTGGAACTAAACAGTTTGGTTGATAGGAAAGTTGTCAAATTGCTGATTCTTGTCATGTGGAACATGTCACCAGATAAGGGTAGTTTAAAAAATCTTGGAAACTCAATAAGAATATGTGCCAGCATGGAATAAAGAGGAATTAGGAGTTCAGATTCTTGGAATTAGGAATGCAAGCTTCCAAGGTCATGAAAATTGTAGCAGGCGCTTGATGTAGAAGCCAACATAAATAACACAAAACTTGCCATCCAATTGAAGGGGGAGGATTTGAATGGCAACACACTTCTCTATCCTCATTGGTGCTAAGTTTTCCACATAGGGCTTTGCACACTAGGCAAGGGAATACAAAATATTAATGCTTCACATATGGCTTCGCAATAGCATCTTGAATTCTGACAGTACCTTGCTTGTTTCATGCTAAACTTTAAGTCTAGCTTTAGTGGGCTGTAAGTCACATACAAATAAGTCATGTTTTGTAAAGAGTATTGTAGAGGAGATCATGAAGTTTCTGTGAAGCTCCAAAATGCTAGATCATTCCAAGAGCTCGTAGTGACAAAAATTCTATATTTTGTTTTTGGCCCCTAACCCAACCCCCAAAAACCAACAACTCATTGCTCTTCTCAAGCCTCCTTCTCCTAATGTTGATGAACAGGTGTCAGTCTGTGGGTTTGAAGCGGGAGAGCAACTATTGGGTGTGATTGTCGCAATAGTGACTGCATCTATCAGCATTGGCATTGGCCAAATCTTCACCAATGTTGTTAATAGCTCAAATCTCGAAAATTGAGTCGCCTTTCCAAACCATAAACTAACTGTTGGTTCAATTAACCTAGGATTGAATTGCCCAATTCTTTGATTGGAAAGAAATATGTGCAAACATGTATGTAAATCAGTCAGCCACATTCTTATGTAAATAGCATGTCACAGCATGAGATGACAAACATATGTAGATAAGCTATCATGCACTTTGGCTTCGGTTGTACAATTTCACATATATAATAATAAAGAGCTCATGACTTGGATTGTTGTTGTGAAGTCTGTTGCCTACCCAGGATATGTACATTTGAAAGTTTTATGCACAATCATTGAGGTATAACAACCTTGATGATATACCATGTTGTGGTTGCCAAGATTAATTTTATTGGTAGATCTCCAAGTGGGTTTTGTAACTCGTGTCTATGAAGACTAGTAAATGAGGCAATTTGAAGATCGTGCTATGTAAGAACATAATTGTCTCTAAAAGGCATATTGTCAAGGTTTTAAAGCATAGGTAGTGTGTGGTTGTGATTTGTGTGAGGTTAAAAGTTAATTTTAGTGATTTTGAGCTTTGTAATGTAAGAAGAATGCCACAATTTGTAAAACTTTTTGAAGTGTGATCAAGTGTCGCTTGCCCCTTTAGGCTCAAGGTATTGCCTTTTTTTTTCCACCCTTGACAAGGATGTTGTCTCCACTCTTAAGACTTACTGCCACCTCAAGCTGGACATTTTCTAATTGTTGTAATGAGGTATCTTTGCCCGATGGTTTAAACCCTAGGTGTGCACATCATTTCCTTGATAGATTTACCCAGTTTTTTGTGGTTTCAATATTTAATATAATGGAAAGCACTTGGAGTGTATGTGGAAGGTACCCACTATGGAAACATAGTTGATATAGGTTATTTACTACATTGTTTTGTTGCATTTGCACAATTTGTAGTGATTCATATGTGCCTATGCAGCAATAGAAGTTCACTTGGACTAGTGAATGTCATTCCTTTCCCTCCAACCCCAAGTAGCCCAAGAAGACAAGTAGAGGATTCAAAGGGGCTTTAAAATTAAACCTTGTGTTGGTTCTAGCATCAACTATGTCCTACTTTAGTGACCTACTTGGATGCAAACATTGTTAGAGTTTTGTAATGGATCATACATGATTTTGAGGTTGATAATCACCGCTTGCATACATACTTGTTCGTCTCCATTTGTAACAGGTTCAATAGAAATTGCAGTTAAATGTCCACACCCTTGACTGAGAACTTTCTCATTACTAGAGTGACGTCTGGTTGCAACTGAAAAGCAAATGGTATCTCTGAAATTAACATCTCTGGGATAAAGCCCATTGGAGATTGGCGCCCTGAAGATTGGCACCATTGAGCTTTGTTCCTTTCAAATTAGCTTTGCTCCAAATTCACCTCCCATGAAGTCTGTGTTAGAAAGGTTTGCATTTCAAAGATGAGCAGACTGAAGATCAGCATTGCAAAAACTTCAATCCATCAAACACGCACTTTGTTGGTTTGCCCCTGCAAAAACAGCCCCCTTTCATTCCTGCACCAGTAAATGAATAAGACAGATTTGCATTTGCAGAAATTTGTGCCATCCAACTCTGCTCCAGTGAAATCTGCTTGCTGAAGTTTAGACCTTGAGAAGAAAGTGTTAATGCCGCAATAATTAACCGAGATCCACAGCGCTCGATCCAGATTTGCCAGGTTTTGGCCAGAGAGGTGGACCCCCTGAAGCTACACTTTTCCAAATTTAAGACACTTGATAACATCAAAGTTTGTCATTTTCAGGCTTTCTATTGTCATCTTCATCTTTCCTACATAAGAGGGGCTTCAAATTCTCACTCAGTCACACAAGATGGTTGTATTCAGTTTCTCAAAGCAGCTCCTGACATGCTGAGGACTCAAGGGTCAGGATGACACCATCTCTGAGCCAGTTCAAGATGTCTAAAGTATGTGCCATCTTTGTCCGTGAAAATAGCTTGACTTTCCAAATCCACACTCGCAGTGGTGGACACTGCACATAATCATAAACATTGATTCTCTGTCCCTTGGAAAGGTGTCAACTTTTGTTGCAAACAAGGTGCTGACTCCCACATCAAGGTGCACTATTGATAAAGAAGGAGAAGAATCAGTTTCTTGGTAGGTTTGCTTTCCATGATCAAAGCTTTGCACTTGCACTGCCCCAAGAGAAACCTCCCATGTCCAGAATTTCATGCTCCTGATGGCTGCAGTTGGAGAAGGAAATTGCATGGGCATATGAAAACAAGTTTTGTTCAGATGAGAGAGAGTTGAGAGCACAACAGTATTGTGCTTAAACCCTTTAGATAAGAAACTAAATATTCTCAATACTATTTGCAAAGGTGAGAGACAGAGAGAGCACACCATAGCTGAAAGAGCTCTCTTCACAGTTACAAAGAAATTTCAAGAAAGAGAGATCTGACGTAATGGAGCATTCAAGAGTTTGCTGGCAGATTTCTTGACAAAAAAGGGAAGTATAAAATCTTGATCATATCAGGGTTACATTTCTTGGTGTAGAAGAAGTGGATTAATCCTTAGCAGGAATTGGAACACACTATTCAGAAACTCAATTACACAATGCTGCAAGAACAAAGTAGTGTGGTGACATGGACAATTTCATCTACCGAACCTTACCAACAGATTGAGCAAGGTTTCCTGCAGTGGCTTCGGAAAAAAGAAGTTGGGAAGTGAAGAACATTTGCATTTTTCTGCAAATGCCTGGTTGTGAGGACTTTCAGATCCATTGCATGTGCCAAAGAGCTCTGCCAACCTCTGTAAGGATGCCAGCACTTGAAACCTTCCCAAATTTGCAGAATTTGCACAATGCATTTACCAGTCATCCATTGTCCTTATACAAAGCTTTTGAGCTCCCTTCCCTCACCCCATCCATGCACGTCTCCTTCCCAGTGGAGGTAGCACCAAAACATCTCACATCAGAAAAGAGAAAACACAATGCAGCCCAATCCTGAAGATCACTTACTGTTGGTGACAACAAGCCCTCATCTCCCTCAAACTGCAGAGAAAACTTCCAGGTTTCACATGTGGTGAGTCCTTGACAACTGAAAGAGAAAGACTGGGAGATCACATGATTGCAAAGTAGTCTCTTAACCTTGGGCTTCCTTCATCACAAGTAGGCTCATCATATTTGCGATCAACTTGGAGAGGATACAACAATGCAGTATATACTGTTTCGCTGTGCCAGCCACCCATTTGACACAAAGTATGAAAACATAGTATTTTCCACAAAGGACAGATGTCTTCAACAACAATGTAGGTGTACACAACAAGAAGAGTACAAAGCATTCAAGGATGTACAGTCAACAATGCCAATGTCTCAAAGGTTGACACTCTGAGTCTTGGTACCACCTCAAAACATTGACAACAAGCCCTCAACTCTTCTAGACCTTTGTTGCATCCAACTAATGTAATCTTGCATTGAACTGTCAAGGAAGATTTAACAGCAAGCAGATGAGATTCTGTACAAAAGACAAATTCTGAACAGCATTCAATATCAGCATTAACATATATTCACATTAACGTCTGTAGACTGTTGTTCACGATGTTGATGTTCATAAGGAAAAAGACCTGAAAATCCCTTCTGCAACATTCAACAAAGCTGTCATATATCCTAGAACCTACAACCCTGTGTTTTACAGAACCACTAATTGCAGCCTGGAAGAAAAATTTGTTCCACAAACATAATAAGCCTATAGGAGAGGATACAGAACCTTCAAAAGCTTGTTGGGCCATCAGAAGCCAACACCATAAGGTGACTAAGCTCAGAAAGCTCAGAGGTATCGTAGACAATCTACTGTGCTGGGACAGTCTTTGTGGCCTCCTCTATCCTCTCAATGGGTACCAAAGGAATGAACTCAGCAAAAGGCAACTGCTTACCCTTCAAAGTGGTTGCCAGATTGTTGTAACTCTGAGCACCAAATTTAGCAGCAGGAGCAGCAAGATGTACAGCCTGAGGTACCAGTGGCACTGTGAGTATCTTCTGCCATGCAATGTATGTCAACTGCTCAGCAGCAGGTTCATACTTCTGATAGTATATAGCTGCTGTTTCATACAATCCTTGATTTTGCACTTCTGCAACCACAGCCCTGGCAGCATCCGGTGCCTGCTTAGCCACATCATAGGCTTGGTAGGATTTCTCTTTCACAACTTTGGGTAACACGCCATCAACAAGTGTAAGTGTTTCGTCTACCTGCAAAAACAAAACAAAGCAAAATGAGGAAACCCCACTGAAGGAAACAAATCCTCCCTGTGCAGTCGCACAAACCAAAATTGACACAAGCAGGATACTTGAAACATCGACTCTTCTTCTTCTTTGTGTGCCAATGAAATCAACACATTTCCTTAGGAACTGTGACAACATGATTAACAATCCACCATCAGAGGAGGTTGTGATTGGTGTCCTCTATGAATGGATGTCTTTATGAATCCTGGAGAAACTCTAGCCAGTCTCCTTAGAACTGGAACAGGTGCTGAAGAACTTTCAGACACAGCATGACAGAAACAGGAATTTTTCATAACAGGGTTTGAAGTTTCTCAAAAATACCTTGGTATCCAAGAATTGCAACAGCTCCAAAGGCTTCCCCTCGATCTTTTGGTATACAGGCCCCACAACAGTCTTGACTGTGCCTTCGACATTATCAACACTTGGTTTCAGAGGTCCGGAGCTGTCCTTGGCATAGACATACAGCGTGACCAGCAGTTCCAATGCCTTAAGAGCAAGTGCGTGCACCAAGCCAAGATACTTCAGATTTGGCTCCTGCACCAAAGTAAGTTCAGAGAAAAAATAAAATAAACAAAGCAGAAAAAGACGAATCGATTTTCCCTACTTCAAACTCCCACACTTGCGGTTAAACCACGCTGAATTGGAAAGGGTAAGCTACAAGAGATATGCTATCTTAATCAAAACGCAGGTTATTCCATAGAAACAAAGGGACATAAAACTCCAGGTCGACTATGTTTCCATAGGCACTTGCGAGAATAGGAAATGGCAAAAGGAAACCCCGACGCTCCTATCAGGCCCCTCCACAATTATTTCTCTCCGCAGCAGCTTGTATTAATCTGCTCGCAGATCTACTCATGCCTTCCTAACACAGCGCCGAGTGCAATGGGAACACACAGAAAGCTCATCTAATTTATCGCATCGGAAACCTCAGGACGACAAAATTGCTATCCACGAAATACACTTCCTCGCCTCTGAAGAAAAAACAGAACGTCGGCTTCAAATCTCGAAAAGCCTAGCGAGAAAAAATAGGAATACAACTACGACGGAGGAAATATATACCCTCGATATCCAGGACAAGGCTTCAAATCCAGAAAAGCTTCCGCAAAAGAGAACAAGCAATCACAAAGGTGAAGGAGAGCAAACAATGAAACGAAACATCTCCACGGAGGGGAAAAAAAAAGAAAAAAAAAAGGGTACTAAACAACAGTCCCACAAATTTTAGACCTCCGCGACAGGCCTCAAACAGTCCTGGAAAACAAACAGACCTGTGTAGTAGTATCCGCCATGGCTCCCGCAACGGCAACAATCGCGTCCGAGTGCTGGAGAGAACGAGGCTAAGCACGTCACCACCAAAATTTACACCAAAACGGAACACAACAAAGCAAGTATACTACAAGTTTCTTTCTCTCGCTCTCGAAAGTTTCAACGAAATCTTGACTAAGAAGAAGCGTGAGAAGTTGATAGATATTTTGGTGCAGAGATCGCCGGCGCGCAGGAAAAACATCACGACAAAGGCAACGACGCGCGCGAGGGTCGAAAGTCGCAAGTGCTCCGTCCGTCCGTATGCCCACTCAGGGAAGGGAAAAGGAACCCCGGTATAATAACTGCGCTCATTCCAAGCCTTATTCCGAAGCTGATCGCTGTCGCGGAAACTACTTTGACATTCTAGACTCCAGAGTCACATTCTACAATTTAACATCCAACTGGAAATTACTTGTCGGACATTCTAGAAACCGCCGTTTACTGCTCTCTCCTTATGAGCTTTGAAGTTTTGAACCGAAGCTGCGCTTTCTTTGCTTGCAGGAAACTAATTGGACATTCTAGACTCCAGAGTCACATTCTACAATTTAACATCCAACTACAAATTCAAGTCGGCTTGGGTAGAATATCCATCCATCCATCCAGTCGGATATTTCTTGAAAACCAGATGTCAAAAAGACATTTCAAGACCTGAATTATGGACAACTATGTAGGTAGTAGGTACCAAATCATCATCTAATTGGTCCATGCTAAAACAGACGGTAGATTGGCTGGTGTGTAGTAGGTAGGTTGGTAAACGTGGTAAAAAGTGAGAAATTTTTTGATGCCTGGGTTACTTTTGGCTTCGGAAGAGGACGGTAGATTAGCTGGTGTGTAGGTAGGGTTGTAAAGTTGGTAAAAAAGTAAGAAATTTCCATGCCTGACTTTTTGGCTTCGGAAATTACCTGCGGACCTCGGGAACTGGTATCGGCAAAGAGAAAGGGGCGGGATTTGGGGAGGGGGAAATCTGGAACCTGCACGTGCCGTGTGCCACGTGTTGGATACATGCCGTTCAAATGGACGGTGTTCCCACTACGGAAATTTGGCGGCGTCTTCTTTACTCGACGCGTGGCTTAGGGCATCCGGCCAATAATAATAATAATGACCACGAAAGACGAGCGGCCAACATTGACTGACAAATGTGAACGGACAGAAAATTTTCTGAAAAGCCTCTTTTTGTGGGTGTGAATACGGAACAGGGGGGGTGTTTCCGAAATGTTTTAAAAAAGTGAAATCCTGTAGACGCTAAACCCTAAACCCTGTTCAGTTTTTAAAATGTGCCATAATTTGCAGGGGATAGATTCCACTCCATAATGTGCACTTCAAAGGGTGTTTTTCTACTATGGATTTGGACAGTGATTGTTACTCGTCCAGATGTAAAGACATAAATGGTCTTTGAGTGTTTTAAAGGGGTTTTTATGACGTTTGTGGGTGGGGACATATTATTTTATTTTATTATTTCTCGTCCATTTTAATAATATAGTCCACCGGTGATGATGATGCTCTTATGCTATGTAACTTGTCCTTACAAGCACTAAGCAAAATTTGAAATTTGAAATTTATAAAAAGAGAAACTCCAACCCTACAAAAACACAACTTAAGTTATTTGTTTTTGAGCAATTTTTGGGTATCTATGTTTGGATATAGCATACAAGCAGCAACCTTCATTCCACATAGATCATTTGGTAGACGTAGGCATACATACATACATCTAGGATGTAAACATAGAATCAAAAATGACTCTAAAGGGTACATAAAAATGACTCAAAAAAACTCAATTAGAAATGTACCTTTTAAAAATGACTTTTTATTTGCCAATAAATCAATAGTAACCAAAAAAAAATGGATAGAGGTAAATGCTCTTGGTGCTAAATTTAATATAATGATTCTATGGAGATAAAAGTCAAATAAGTCACAATGATGTCCAAAATTTTTCACAACCCTATACCCATGTCACACTGGGGCTGGCCTTGCCATTTACATTAAAAAGTATCTTAAGGCAAAAGAAGAATTATGGAAATTCAAATATTTCACCATGCAAAAATATATCTAATCTTCAAAAAATTCCTGTTAAAGAAACCAAAATCCTTCAAGATATCATAACTCTATATAACTAATCTCAAGTCTCAATTCAAGCCAAAAAATCATCTTTCAAAAATCCTCCTATAGAAATAGGGGCCAAAATCCTTAAGCTACTATAATGAATCTAAACACAATAATATCCTTGCCTTGGTAGGCAAGGCCAATAAATGGTCACACATGAATCTGTATACCTACCAAATGTCCCAAACTCAAAGGTGCCTTCAGCTTACCCTATTTTCTTTTCAGGAACCAAATTTCATGAAACACCTTGAATGCTTAACAACCTTACTTTGCCTTCTAGCCTACTACCTTCCACATTGTGGAAAGAATTTGCCTTGAACTTCACATTAGTTGCCCCCCCCCCAAACCCTAAACCCTAAACCCCACAACCCAATATGCCCAAGACATGACATGATGCTGCTGTGTTAGTGGGGTCTAGGGTAGCCTCTCTCATACTCAAGAATCCAAATGTCATGGGTAAAAAACCCACTCCTAAAATAATAGATTAACATATCTAATGATCAAGTTTTTACACAAATTAAATGTCTTCATTAGACACCTAATTGCAAATTTCTTTTTTATTTCTAATTTATTAATTTTAAAAAAATCCATAAGTCACAACACTTTAAGACTTTGCCTAACTAGCTCAACTATCAAGGCCGACTACTTTTCAATATATTAAAATCACAAAGATAGTACATAGGAGACACCATCAAATGTAAAAAGGAGACACCAACAAAGTTCATCAACTATACGACAAAGTTGTTGACCCATCAACTATGGCTGTGTTGTACATTACATGCCATCATGCCCTGGCAAAAGCATCATCATCATCATCATCATATGACACTTTCGTCAACAATGTTGTACAATAAGAAATCTTGAATATCTATGCAACTTGGTGAATGCATTGTGACAAAAGATGATCTTGTCACAAGGTAGACAATCTTGACATATTAGATAGCAAGTGTATTATTGAACATGAACCTATTTTGCACATTGCACAACAAGCATTTGGCAACAAATTTATGGATGTAACACTAGTAATTTGTGTGATCCTCCATCATTAGCCCACATTTTTAAAAATGTGTAAATAATAGAAAGGGTGTAAATATTTGTGATATGAAGGTGATCAATCACATTGGGTTTATGAAAAGGAGAACGAGATGATGAAAGTATTGTTTCAACTACTATGTCTGTTATGTCATTGAACATCATCACCGAGTTAATTCGTTTCATAATGTCCCAATAACAATGTGCTAAAAGGGGATTAGGATAGAAACATTATTGATAAAATATCAAAATTGAAAATGTTTTTTTTTGCATAACATGACTAATATTTCATCCACATGATAGATTAAACTTGTTATATACAAATTGTGCCCCCAAATAACCATAGTAAGCCATAGCACACATTGTATGACTTTTGTTCGATCATGTGATTTTTGATATGTTGGTTGTTTCACAATTATTTTCACCTATGTTATAATAGTTAACTTTCAACCATTAACATTTTGAATTGAATAAAAAACCTATAATGTCAAATCATTCATGTCATAAACATAACTCAAGGTTATCTCCATTGATTGAAAATGACAGTAAACCCCAAAATGGGGAATTCATTAAATTCTTTTGTTGTAATCAACATTGTAATTTTTTTTGGGAAATTTTTTGCACAATAGAAACAAATATTTTTGGAAATTTTTGAGAAAAAAATTAATGTAAATTTGAAAAAACAAAAAATTGGAAATTTTTATCAAATTTTTAAATCACAAAAGTGGGTTGAGGGGTGGGAAGAAACCAGCATGATCACAGCAAACATATGGATGAAATCTTTATTCAAATGTTGTGAAATTTTTCAAAAACAATTGATAGTCTATCAAATTTGAAATAAATAATGCTAAAGTGCTTTGGAATCAAACATTTTGGATGTCTAACATGAATTTGAAATTTTTGATAATATGAATGTAATGTTCTTATTTTTCAAGGTGAACAATATCTTTTATCTTCCTTTTTTTTTTTCCTTATGTTCCCATATGGTTTTTAATACTTTACCACTATCATGCCTTTTCATGTCATGTAGACGCATTGGGGAAATGGGTTAAATAGATAGGCTTAAAAGAGGCAAGTTATTATATGATTTTAATATGAATAATATGAATATGAAAAGGCATATGTTAATTTGTTGCACATGATAATTTTTCTTTTCATATCCATGTAAATGGGTAAAGGAAGGGTGATGGACTCCAAAAGGCTTGCCATAAGGTATTGAGTTAAATTTTTTTATATAATGCATTACAAATTTGTGAACATTTTTTAACTTTTCGCACTTAAGGGTTCAAGGCATGTGTGAGAGATATGGGGATGGGATTAAGATGAGTTCCTCAAGTGAAATTCTGAAAGATGTGAAAATGCACAAACCAAAAAAGAAAAAAAGGTTGTTTATACATTTCGATACCAAACTTGGGTGATTGGGTTCTTTCCGAACTCACTTCAAGGCTAAAATTCATATGGCGCAAACTTGGGCTTAGAATCATCACTTCTTGCTTTATAATATATTTTGTGGTTGTTCATAGAGGTTCATTGAAATGCTCAAAATTTTCAAAAAAATGTCAAATTAGACCCCCTAAATTAAAATACATAGAGTCATTCATAAAGTCACCGTGTCTTTAATCTGTCTTTGGGTCTCCTTTCACCCCCTATCCCTTCTTTCAGAGATATATGAAAAGTAAGGACATTTTATTAAACCTCAATGCGAAATTTTTAAATTCAACATTTAATGCACAATGATCGAGAGTAATTATAGTAGTCCTACATTTAAGAGCATTGAAAATATATGTAGCAAAAGTGGAGGCACTCAAGAAAAAATAAAGACAAGATGAAACTCAATTTATCATCAAAATTGATGGTTTGTAAAGTTTCACCCCAAATTGAATGCTAATTTTTTTTTTTTGTAATTTTAAAAATCTCACCTTACGTATCACCAAACTCATGGTTTTAATGTTGTGTTTTCCTTACTTTATGAATAACTTTAATGTCTTGAAACCTCAAGACTCCTTCAAATTAGATTTTTTTAAACATGTGATCACATTTTCTTATAGTTTTTGTGACGATCTTTTTAACATTATGTCACACACTTCAATCAAAGGTCATTTGATCTCTATTTTTGGGTTTTTATTAATCAATAATCAAATTGTTAATTTGACTTTTGGTCGAAAAAGATTTCATAACTCTTAACTATCAACTCCAAATGGAGAATGTAGGCTTGGTTTTGATATTTACATGTCAAAAAATTTATAATGGCATATTGGGCCCAATTTGGACCACATTTATTATTTGCATTTTTGTCCCAAAAATTTAGAACATTTTAAAACTTTAATTCCCAAAATGATTTTCACTCAAGAATGTTTGAGATTCACCTCCTTAACATTTTCCCACATTTATAAAAATGTATTTGAGTCATGAGACATTTTCTTGGTTGTTCCCCTTGTGATGAACCTTTAGCTTTAGTTGTGGCCCATTCCATTTGGAAACATTTAGCTTCCTTCATTGCTTGTCCTTCCCAAGATGGTCATGCACCCAAGTTAAGGTGATGACATTTTTCCCGCTTGAAAAAAAGGTCAATACTCTCATTGACACTTTGGGGTTTTGTTGGAGGTCCCATGGTTATTTCATGTGTTACATCAAAAATTTTAATTTATTTTTGGCACAATTTCATATTCTTTCATGCTTTTGTTGCAAGATCAAAACAAAGGTTGCGACAAAGCAAATGATGTAGTTAGGCTAGGAAGAAGTAAAGTAACCAAAAAAGAAGGGGGACACGAACGAATCCAAGGCACAAAACTCGCACAAGTACCCGTCCGACCCCTCTTGCCACCACAATTGCATTCTTTCTGGGACAATCACTCTTAGCTGCTCTCCTAGTATTGTTGCAGTACAATACCACTTCCCGAAGCACACACTGCAACCTCTAAGCACACAAGCTACTCCTCTGAAACTACAAATCTACCGAGACAATGTGCGATTCGGCCCATGACCCTCAGACCGGATCTCTCATCATGTAGCTACACAACCAGATGACAAGACAGACACAAAACCGAACCCTCAAAACAACTGTTCGATCTTTA
>Ga0209611_10001759_pt1 | contig 37547 bp, 26 predicted proteins | sample S1TSphgellanicum_3_FD_187693 | JGI IMG/M metagenome (GOLD analysis project Ga0209611, IMG submission 187693) | Host-associated microbial communities from peat moss isolated from Minnesota, USA - S1T2_Fc - Sphagnum magellanicum MG (SPAdes) (version 2) | ecosystem: Host-associated > Plants > Peat...
AAGGCCAAATTGGTCAATCTACTATATACCTAGTCAGTTAGTGAAGTCATGACTATGCCACTTCTTAGGGTCCCTTCCCCCCCCCACTCCCCCCATGTTCCTTAATGAAAATGCAAGTTCCCATGTTGGGGAACATTGATCATTCCTCCATGGCTACCACATGTCTTTCATGGGAATGCACGACCCATATTGGGGAACATTGAACGTTTTCACATGGGAACTTCATGTGTCTTCATGGGAACGTGCATTCCCATGTTGAAGACCATTGAATGTTCCCACATTGGTATGTCATGTCCCTTCATTGGAATGCATGTTCCCTTATTGGGGAGCATTAAAAATTACCACATTGGAACCCCATGTCCCCTCACAAGAATGTGCATTCCCCATGTTGGGGAATGTTGAACATTCTTACATGGGAAATCCATGTCCCTTCATGGGAACATGCATTCCCATGTTGGGGAACATTGAACATTACTACATGGGAATCACATGTTCTTTCATGGGAATGTGTGTTCCCATATTGAAAAACACTAAGAATATATGGCATTGGGAATGCATGTTCCTACATGAGAAAGTCATATGTTCTTCAAGAACATGTCCCTTCATGGGAACCCATGTTCCCATGTTGGGAAAATTGAGTGTTTTCACTATGTTACCCCATGTTCCCTCATGGGAACTCATGTTCCATTGATGGGGAACACTAAGTTAAGTTTTCCCATTGGGAATGTGCTATCCCACATGGGAACATGTGTTTTGTCATCTCCACACAACAATGTGTGTTCTTACATGTTTCCAAACATGGGGTATATGTGTTCCGTATTTGCCTTGGGAATTTTGGGCCATAGGTGCCTATTAATGTTGGTCAGTTACCACATTGTAGGGTAAACTTCAAGATACCAATAAGGCATATCCAATAAAAGTTTCCAACAAACATATACGCATTGAAAATTCTTAGCAATTTGTTTATAACATTAGATATGGATACAAATGTAATTTTAATTTTTTAACGGATATTATTTGCTGGTTGTTAAAATTCAAATTAACGACATATATGTATGTATATTCAAAATCCATTTTCTTCTCTTTCACATTTTTTCAGAACCAAAATAGTCATATTGATAACCCAACATTTAAATGTTCAAACATAGACTTCAAATGTTTAGACACTCAAACTTCAGACCTTAAATGATTAGACCTTAAACATTCAAAACTTAATGTTCAAACCTCACACCTTAAATATTCATATGTCAAACATTTCGACTTTCGACGCTTAGATTTCATTCTTTAAACATTCAAACATTTAGATTTAAAGCTCACATTTCAAACCTTCGACGTTTAAACCTCGGACCTCAAACATTCAAATTCAAACTTCAAACCTCAAACATTTAGATTCAAAGCTCATGTTTCAAACGTTAAATGCTCTAACCTTAAACACTCAAAGCTCAAAACTAAAACTTCAAATGTTCAAACACACAAAGAAAGCTTATATTAAAAGCACTGAAACTTTTGGCGCCACTTCCACAAAACTTCAATGCGACAAAAACAAGACCATGGGACAAAGGATGAAGCAACAAGCTTGGAAACCCTAAACGCTCAATGCCAGCCAAGAAGCTTGAAAACCGTAAACCTACTAAATATATGCATATCCAGATGTACATATCTGAATTGTAAACACCATATCAAGGATATGTATAACATAGTTATGCATATTTGGGATTTCATAAGAACATAACAATGGATATGTACAATGAAAAAACTTGGGTTTGCAAATATGTATATGAATAAAGATATATGAAATGACCTACATAAGCTGATTACTAATAGCTCCAAATATGGGTGGAATCTAGATATGAAAAGTTATTAATCAAAGCGTTATGCATGTTGATAACCAATGCATTTAATTATATCAGGCCAACATTGGTACCTACATTCAATATTGCTTTCTTGTGTGGGAACATTTTGTCCCCATCTTGAAATGGCACGTCCCCATGCTTATGAACCTCCTTTTGTTTCCCAATGAATTGGAATCAACATTTAAGTTATATGTTGCATGTTCATTGAAATTTGCAAAAATTATGATGCTAGTACAAAGTGCAAATAATATGCAAGGCAATGTGTTCACACATTTATGAAGCATAAATTTGCACGATCCATGTTGCACTTTCAACTACTATCAAAGGTATTTATTCATATCTAAATTAGTTAGATGGGTGGGGTGCCTTTGAAGTTGAAGAAGCCCCATTTTATAATGATGAATTTTGACACCAAAAATATTGAAACCGTGGTATATAAAATTTCAAGACACAAGTTCAAATCAACCACTTACATCCCGAAATTGATAGCAAATCAATGAAAGAAAAAAATATGAATAAAAACCTAAACTTACAACAAGTAATTATTTGTGATTACATAGTAGTTGGACCATGATTTTGTTTAGGTGCACAAATGTGAAGCTCCTTTTCTAAGACAAGAAAACTAAAGTGGAAGTTTTGTACTCAGTCAATTAGGTTCTAAAACAGGGAGTTCTATAGTGTTGAAAGTTTCAAATAATTGTCATCAAATAGAAATTCAATAGCCTATGAAAAATATTCACAAATTCAATAAAATTCAAATTAGCAAAGAAAAAATAAAAAAAAGAATTGTTGAAAAATGTTTTTGACAAAATGTAAACATAATATTACATAAAGGAAATAATTGTAAGGACTTTCTATTTCTTATTTAACTATTGATCCTTCAAAAATGTCTAAGATTTTTTCATCATTAGATTCAAAGTTTAGATACCTTTGTAGAATTAGGTGCTATGAATTTTAACTATCAAAAGGTAGTTGGTAAAGATAACGTTGACCAAAAGACTTGGATGACACCCTTGGCAAACCTTTCTTCAAAAAGCCATTGTCCTAAAATCTATTGGTTGCAACATATAAATAAAAATAAATAAAACTTATCAATTTAACAGCCTAGTCACTATTGAATGCACAAAAGTTAGGACTTTCAAAAGTTGTCTTCCTTTAACAAGGATCAAATGAGTAGTAGAAATGTGCAAACAAGTAGTGAAAATCATGTCAAATATGTATAAACATGTCCAATCAAGTATTAATGACTAGGTGCAAATAGGTATAATCACGTACTAATAAAAACATGCAATCATATCCTAACAATTGTAAACAAATAAAAATAAATAATGAACAATAACAAAATGAATGTTTGTCATCCTATATTATTTCACTGTTTCTTAAATAACTATAATAATATGCATTCATGTTGTTGTGATGCTTGTTCTTTTAGATGGATGACCTTATGAACCAAGGTCAATTTAACCAAGGTCAAGTGAACAACATAAGTTTGTTTTTTTCTTTCCGATTTTGTCAACAAAAATGGTCAAACACAAGAAAAAATCTTGTCCTTTTTTCCTTATGCCATTTAAACATGAACATACATGTTTGCATATTCACCATGATCTATATGTTTTGTAAATTACATTTGTACAAGATATATTTAAACATGCATCCATCAAGGATTGAACCCAAGACCTTGTGGATACACACAAATGTTTTAACAACCGAACCACTTCAACACTTTATGAATAATGTTGGAAAAGTTTAAGTTTTATGATGTTTGGCATGAAATGGAAAAAAATAGTGCAAAAAAACCACACCTAGAAAGCAAAGCTTGAGATATGAATCAATGGTGAGGGAAACTGAAAACCCTAGGAAAAACTCTCAAAGTGGCCTAGGTGAACCAACCCTAATGCTAGTTACCTTCACCTTCTTGGGTGAGGCCTCTTAGTGGCCTTAGGTAATTAACTATTAACCTAGGAAATGTTAAATTGAACTCAGAGACCTTGAGCTTATCTTAGGAGGGGATGCTTACCATGGTTAGAAGCAACCTAGAAGAATTCAGGACTTTACCATGGTATGGTACCAGTGTAGGTGCTACTGGTTCACCCAAGGTCCACCCCCCATGCCCAGGCCCCCCCAACCTAAGGAAACACTTTTTCTGAAGGCTTTTTCAGAGAGCATGTAATATTTATTTTTCAAGTGTTCAATACAGTCCCTTTTTCAAAGTACCTAATTATGAATAAATACCTCATTTTGAATGAACCAATTCTTTTTCTAGAAATGGGAAATGACCCTCAAGTGATGTTGATGATTGCGGAGAGTTGATCGTGGAAAGAAGGAATTTAAAAATAATAGATGAAGTTGTTGTGCATGGTACTTAATTAACGAGCTATTTAGTTTCTCACAAGTTGTTAATACATGACTCAAAGATAAATAAATAATTAAAATATTTTATTTCTTTTTTTATATCTAATCAAATTAATGTAAAAATAATTTAATTACTTTAATTTTAATTTTTTTTTTCAAATTATGAATAATGAACGGACAATTGTTATTAAAAAAAATTCCTACACAATTTTAGAAAAAATGTAATATTAAAATAGTTAAATTAATTACTATATAATTAAATTTATAATTGTAAAAAAATATCATAGATAAGTAATTACAGAATTTTTTAAAATAAAAATAAAATTACTTTATAATAATTCCTGAGATTACAATCATTCCAATAATTATTTTGACTACATTATAATCTTTCCAAAATTTTAATTCAGATCTAGAGTTATAAATTACATATTATGAATAATTATGTTCAATTAAAGAATAATTATGCATATACTATAATTAATTCTTATCTGAAGAAATTACAATGATTTTAAAGTAATGTAACATTAATTATAGTAATCAATTCATTTTACTGTAAGAATATAAAATATAAAATGTAGAAATCTATGTTTTAAAAATAGTTATTTAGTGTAACTTATAAGTAATAAATATAATCATTTATAATTATTTATAAAAGTGATTCATTATGGATAACACTAGTAGAAAAAAACCTTACAACTCAATCTATAATTTTGGGAATTAGAATATTAATTGTAGATTCCAACAAAAAATTAAGAATTCAAATATCATTTTTTAGATGAAATAAGTCTTTGAATTTAAATTTTAAAAATCAGAATTGTAATGTCATTTTCAGTTTCAAAGTTGAAATGTCCATTTTTAGACTCAATCAAAAATTTCTGAATTGAAATATTAATTCTGAGAATCCAACATAATAATTTGGAATTGTAATTTCAAGTTTCAAATGAAATAAGTTTTCAAACTTAAATTAAAAAACTCAGAATTGAAATATTAATTGTTAGAATCGAAATTGATAATTTAAAACTCAAATATCAAAATTTAGATAAAATAATTTTTTTGAATTTAAATTTTAAAAATTCAAAATTCAAATTTTTTTTGAAGGAATTGAAATAGAAAATTTCAAATTCAAATATCAAATTTCCAATTCAACTAATTCTTTAAATAATTGTAATAGTAGTTTTCATAATTGAAATATGATTTTAAGGATCAATATTTAGAAAAAAAATAAATGTAAACATTCAGAGTTGAGATATAATTTTTTAAAGATTATAACAAATAATTCCAATAAAAATGTTTAGATTTAAAATAATTCTTTTAGACTTAAAATAATTTTTAAAGATTCAAATAAAAAAATTTAGATTCAAGTTTTTAAAAAAATTGTATATAGAAAATGAATTCTAGTAACAATTTTCAGAATTGAAATGTCGATTTTATTGTTTAAATATAATTTTCATAATTTGAATTATAATTTTATACTCAAACATATTTTTTGAATAAAGGTAAAAATTTTAAGAATTCATATTTAAAACTTGAAATTCAAATATTGATTTTTAGATTCAAATAAAAAATTTCAGAATTAGAATAGCAATTTTGAAGTTCAAATATAATTTTCAGAATTGAAATAAGATTTTTCAGTATTGAAATATCAGTTTTTGGATTTGAGTAATAATGTTCAAAGTTCAAATGTAGATTTTAAGATTCAAATAAAATGTTTTAGAATTGGACAAATTTTTTAAAAACTCAACTAATGAGTTTTAATTTAAAATAAAAATAAAAATGAGAATAAAAAATTCAAATTCACATAAATGTTTCTTAAATTCATTATATGAACAATATACATACATACACATAATTAATATATGCATAAATATATATTTATGATATATGTAATACATACATAAAAATACACTCTTTTGTCACTGTATAATACTTTTAGGATGTGACTAATTTGGTGACTATTACCACTAATGGGACATATCAATATATTCATGGATGAAAATAAACCTAAAAATCATCCAACTGATAGGATGAAGTTTTTAATAGTTGCATCATAGTTGTAAAAGTGACCAAAATAATTGAAATTTGATCTTATAATTGAAAATAATCTCAAACTTAGTTGTAAACAACTATTGGGCACATGTAGTTGCAAACGAAGTGGTTACATTTTGGCCGATTTCTACTAGTGCCAGAGTTTTTGTGATATTTGCACAATTAGTTCATAGCAAGTTGAAATCATCACCGAAGTTCACATCATGGAACAAAATTGCAATTGATTATTATGTTAAGTGCACTTCCTGCCCTACCCATCTAAATAGGCTTGTTGGCTACATGATCTATCATAATGGGCACCCACTCACTTGTTCCATGATACAAAATGTAAATTAACAAGTTACAAAGTTAGCATGCTTTAAAGTCAAATTGTTTATTTATCTTTACAAATTATTTCCTTGCTTTAAAAGGAACAAAACAACAATTGTTGTTATACCCAAAAGTCTAAAAAATATGCAAGCACCAAACAAATAGTTATTGAAATAAGTTTCAATTTTTTTCTTCCTTCACTTCTTCTTAGACTTATCTTAGGTTTTTTTACTGAGTATCCTTTATGTTTGATTTAATTTTTCATGTCTCTTTTTATTTTCTCATCATGTTGTGGAGGATGCCACCAAGTTGGCATGATTAACGAAGGATAAATAAATAAATAAAAATTCCACCTTCTTTAGTGTAGAATGTCAAATGGGTAATGGAACTAGCATTAAAATTTTGGTTTTATAGAATGTTCAATTAATTTAGCTAGTATATCAAAAACAAGTTTTTTGTTTTATTTCCCCCAATTGTGTAATGCAGTCACATGAACAATCATCCAAAAGAAGAATTAACCAAATTTGGTTGCAGGTCAAAGAGGAAAATAAACATATTAAAAACCTTGTTATTTTTTAATAACATGTTGGAACCTATTGTCCAAATATGGCGATTTCATAAATAAATGCCTCAAGAATTTGTAACACTAACATTTTTTTTTCACAAAAGTCATTTGTTCAAATCACATTGAATTATTGTCAAGGTGTGGTGAAAATTCCAAAGAAAACCAAAAAAACAACAATAATCAATAGTAGAAAAACCCCCCTTCCTACTATAGGTTCAACTCATCCTCAATTACAATTATAGTTGTAAACACCATTTGATTACAAATTATATTTTTCAATTGGTTACCATAGGAGTTGACAAATACAAGTCAAGCTTAAAATTGTAATCAACAATTGTCGCCACATGTTAGTGCCATGGTAATAGCTAAACACAACCATTTTAGTTGGAAACAATGTTAACCATTATAGTCAAGAATTATCTTTTATTGTATTATCCCATTGGATGAAGTTCATCCATTGACAAATGATGATGTCATTGAAAGTTGGGTTGAAATTTCACTTGCATTCTAATTATGTTTTGACTATGTTATAACTAGGCTATGCAAAAAGTTTAGCCAATTGTTCATTGACACACAACCCTAATGCCTAACGAATAATTTGTTGGCATGTGGCCCATGTAAGGTTACATATCACCTAGGCTAGGGTTAGATTTAGGTTAGACCCAAACTTAAGTTAAGTTTGGATTTAAGCTAGGCCCAAACCTAGGCTAAGCTTGGAACTAAAATAGGCCTAAACTTAGGTTAAACCTAAATTTAGGCCACCTAGGTTAAGCCTAAACCGAATGTTATCATGCCAAGTGTCATATAGCTTTTGTATTAAATAATCCCAAATGGCTATTGGACAATTTAATTTTTTGGGTGTTTTTCCAACATTTTTAATTCACCTATTTATACATTTTAAAAACTTGTCACGGAAGACAAACAATATTGGATAAGCATTTTAGTTGAAAACTAAAATAGAACGGCCAATGAATGATCAATTAGTGTTTCAAAACTCAACAAAATCCAAGGGGATCTTATTTGTTTATAACATACAAAGAGAATCGAAGCCGTCCTCTTGGTGCATTTGAGGCCCTACAAATCATCACAAATTGATTAAAAATGAGAAAGTTATGGCTCCCCAAAATAAGGGGGCTCAAAAAGTCAAAAAAAAAACCTTTAGAACACTTAGAAGACTATTCCCATATGTTTAAAACATTTCTAGGATGTTGCTCCATTGCTTTTAGAGTTCAAATTGATTTGTAGACTATAAGGTGACATTCCCAGAACACTATAAATTGATAAAATTAACTTGCATCTTCTTCGAATTCATTGGCATTGAACATGTCAGATGAATTGACCATGACAATTGCACATGCAAATGCACATTGCTTTTGCCTATCCATGTCCACAAATAATTGTTTGAAAATTTCGTCATCACTTGAGGAAGAGGAATTAGAACCATGATTTGAAGATGAGGCCGTGACTTTTGAATGAAAATACCTTTCACACATGAAATGAAGAAAACAAGAATGTGGGAAATGCTTCCATTTATATAATCCAATCCAATAAAACAAAGCTTATGGGTTCAAAACAAAGATCATGGATCAACCATTTGCATCAGGTTTACAACCAAGGTTTTAGATTTGAATTAATTTGTATTATGGTTTTGGGTTTATAGATTAGGAGTAGGGATAGAATTAGGGTTTAAGATTATGATTTTGGACTAAGATTTTGGTAGCCTTTGTATACACCTAGGTAAGCCTTATGTAACACCCTAGGCAGCCCTTTATTTAAATAGCCTTGTAAATAACAATTAAATATCCTTTAACTTAAAATAGGCCTTTACACGATCCAAAAATATCCCCCATAAGTAAGTCTTAAATAACTTTCTAAATTGTATTATATGGATAACCTTAACCAAGGTAATCCCTTAATTAATCCTTAAGTATCTACAAGTAACCCCTAAGTAGTTCTTTAGGTATCCCTTGATTTAGGAAGTTCGTAGATAGTCTCCTTAATAACCCCCTAGTTAGCCCCAAAATAGCCTCCAAAATGACCACACAACAACCTCCAATATAGCCCCTTAAGTAACCCCTAAATAGTACCTTAGGTGTACTTTAAATAGCCCCCCTATGCAACCACATAAGTAACCTCAATAGAGGTCCCTAAGTGGTCTCCTAAATAGTCTCTAGGTAGCAAAAAAAAACCCTTACATAGCTTCTAGATAATCCCCTAGTTAACCCCCACAAGTATTCTCTAGGTCTCCCCTAACTTAAGCAATCCCTGGGATGGACCTGAAATAGCTTGATAAATGGCCCCAAAATAGCTCAAAATAACCTTCAAAATAGTCTCCTTGGTATCCCTTAATTTAGGAAGACACTAAGTAGCCCTTATATGCGCTCTAGGTAGTCCCTAAACGACCCATGGGTAGATAGGTCGATAGACCATAGGTAGCTTTTTGGTAGATAGGTACTGACCAATGAAGACTCTTAGGTTGGCAGGTAGCCCGTCGATACCTGGGTAGGCTAGATTTTGCAACGTTATTCAGTGTTTGCAGGGCTGGTCCAGTGTTTCAGCGACTTTATGGATAGCTGAAAAAGGGCGGGTGAGACGGACAGTCAGGACGAAAGCGAGGCTGAAACCCAGTACCTATTTCTTTATGGATAACTTGATTGATTGGTAGTTCACTCAGGATAACTTTTCAAAATGACAGAGAGGAGCGGGTATTACGGCAATCCGTAATACCCGCAATTACAGGAGGAGCGGCCATTATTTATAAGAGCGCATTGTGTGCCTTCCTGTCGTCAGGGTCGCGACAAAAACGACGGCCGCACCGGCGGCTGCTGATGATGCTGATCATGATGCAATAGTACGAAGGTGCTTTATAACATGGTTGGTGGCATCTCATTGCGGACAAAACCTGCCATAAATTCTCGGACCAACCTTGTCACCAGCAAACACATGAGATCCGTTATTGGTGACCTTGTTTGTCTCGTACTCGGAAGAACCTGGTCGCATGCAAGAACCTGAAATGCGTGAGCGGTGGTCCTTTTTCTAGTTTCTTCAGGAGAACCTTGTCACGTGCAAGAACCTGAAAGATCCTTTTCACGTGCAAGAAGAAACTGAAAGACGTCAGCGCTGATCTTCCAGAATCCTTAGGAATTGTTACACACTTGTCCTCTTCCAGAATCGTACGAATTCTTACGCAGTTGTCCTCGACCAGAATCGTGAATTCTTGCGCACTTGTCGCCCTCTTTCAGAATCATACGTACTGGTCGATGTATCTCCTTTGAATTTTCTCTCTGAACATTTTTAATATTTTTGAGTTTTTAGCTATCTTTGCCTTGTTGCTTTAAAAAACCGCTGGCAAAAGGAAGAAATGGCCGTGGTGGCGGGAGCGGAATATACGTGTTAATAAGATCCTGCAAACAAAAACAAAACAGTGATAAATTTATGGCAGGATTTTAACTTTATTTTTTAATTACCACTTGCACAAGGGAGGCTACAAAAGGAGCCTCCTCCTAGCTCTCATCAGTTGCCCAAGCTAATTAATAAGAGAACCCCTTTCTCTTTTCAATTGTCATATCAGGGATAATTGCAATTGTAGCTCCTTGTGGATTCCATAAGACTACAGGTTTGCTCCATCTAGTGATCCGCTTAAGCAAATGCATTCAAGTCCACAGATATTGGTTTGAAATATTCATGGTTTTTTGTAAAATTTGATTTGCAATAAGGGATGAATAGTTGTGATTTGTTCATTGCAATTTCAAACATACTTAAGTTGACATGCAAGGTCGTCAAACATGAGCTTGTTGAAAACATTCACATTGAATCAACCTCTTGAATCTTGAGCTTCTAAAACTATGAGCCATGAAACCCGTCTTTGGGTTTCTTCATGTACACCCTACAACTTGTAATGAACAACTTCTTCTTCACAAATCCATATTGTAAATTAACAAAGTGAGGGGGGGGAGGGGGGGATTGGACATCCACGCAGTTCTCAAACTATGGAGTACTTCATATCCCTTTCTCCATGGACATGGGTGATGGTGTGTACACTCGTGTTGATAGCGACCATGTCATGCTTTGCGTTCTTTAGCCTTTCAAACCCATTGATTGAAACAAAGATGCTACCTGAAGCCAGTAGTTCACGTTTGCCCATTGTTGGCGCCTCTGCACAATTTTTATGGCACGGACCTCATCGATTTATTGCAAACCAAATTTCCAGGTGTTCAAAATTCATCTCCATTGGATGTAATTACCTTCTGAATTTATAAGAATGACTTTTAGAGATATTATCAGTATTACCTTGCTTGTAGTACCATGTTATGGAGATCCATGGCAATCAAGTTCCCAAAATAATCACCTTATAGATTTTTATTGAAAGAAGGTGCAGTCTAGTTGTATTTTTTAATTATCTTTCAAATATGCATTCAAAAGAATTCAATAGATTTTATTTCATTTCAATTATATTGTTCGTACTTGTGGCCTACTGAGGAAAACTTTAATGTAGTGATGGATGGACTTGCAGATTTCAAGAATTCTTCAAATTATCAATTCTAGGGTTCGACCCTATCGTTGTTGCAACCTCACCTGAGTTTGTCAAGTTTGTTCTTGTATCTAACCATAAGTCAGTCTTTCCATCTTATCCTAAATATATAACGAAGCTATTGGGTATTAATCACGAGAACCATTCCCTCAAAGCAATTCAAATAAACGCCATTTCTAGGAAATCCACACTTGCAACATTTTCAGGAGAAAACCTCAAAAAAAACCTCCCAATCCTGAACTCTTTGGCAAGGCAAGTTGTTGACTCTTTGCAAAGTATGGGAACAATATTCGATACAGAGGGTGAATTACTTAAGGTATTTTCTATTTATTCCAGGATTATAAGCTTGTATTTTTTTTTATTGTTTCAATTAAAGGCCTCATCAACAAAATACCTTTTGATTTTTTTCAAATTCTTAATCCAATATTATCTATATTTTTTGTATCTATATGCAACAATGTGTAAATAATCGGATGTTTGGCTTTAAGAATTTTTAAATTTTCTTGTTGTGAATTTCTCCAATGCATATTTCCCTAATAAATAAGTTTCATAAACACAATACTTGTTTTATTCTTTGACATGTGACCAATTCCTTTCCATCTAAACAAGCATGAAGGTTTTTGTTCATAAAAATAATTATCAGCTAGAATTGCACTTCTAATTTTTACTGAAAACATTCTTGGATCCATGCAATTCACAAGGGCCATTGATTTTGTTAATGGTCTAAACAGTACCCTCTTATGGGTATTTTTGTAGTATGCAATACGTGTGGCAATACAGTTGGGGTGGTCAGAAATGGTTGGGACTGAAGAAGCCAACAAGATCAAAGAAGAATTATTCAAAATTCAATATGGAATGCTTTCAATTATTCGCATCAATCTTCCCCCATTCACTTGGAACAAGGCATTAAAGGTTCCATACCAATTTCTATTTTCTTAGCCCAAACAGTTCAATTTTGACATCATTCCTATGGTTTTTTTTTATAAGGTTTCAAATGTAGTAACCACATAGCATCTTGAAAATTAATCAAGTTTGAATTACCTTGGCAAATTTGAACTCATGTTTTTTAGTACACAACTTTTGTTTGAATAAAAATACTTTTTGTGTAATTTTTTGAACATTGAACTTAGAATGTAATTAAATGTTTCTAATAATCATTGAAAAAATATCCCAATAATTTGAAGTTGCATGTAATTTTCAATAATCAGGTTTGTTATATGATGTTTGGATTTTTTTTTTCTTTTATAAATACCCTTAAAACATTCAACACTGATCTATTCTAGGTAATATGACATTTTTAAACAAATAGTTTTTGTAAAATTTGAACATTCATTTTCCTATTATGGTTTTGATGTATCAGGCTTCTGCATCATTTCTTGGGCGCATTGAAGAAGTAATGGCAAAAAGAAGGGAGAAAGGAATACAATATAACGACTTTCTTTGCCATGTGATGGAAGATGATGCATCGGTTGGAAAGTTGTCGGACCGTGACAAATGTGCAGCAGCTTGTGGTCCATTAATTGCTGCAACTAGTAGCACGTCATTATCTCTTACAATGGTTCTCAAATACCTTCATGACTATCCACAAGTGAGAGAATCAATCAAGGTGAGAAATTCTAATTCATGCTTTAAGAAAGTTATACTTGCCAAATATAGTTCCATGAACTTTACATATTGAACATTTAAATTTGAAATTATTAAAGGGTGTAAATTGGCGAGTTTTTGGTGATAAATAAGTCTTATGTAATAGTTGTGAACTCATTAGGATTATATTCTATTATGTGCATAGGTTGAACAAGATGCCCTTCGAAATCAAATGATCGAAGGAAATTCTTTGGAGTGGTTCAACTGGAAAACATCTATGCCACTTACAACACAGGTAACTGTTTTATATGTAAACTTTGATGTCATTTTAGAGAAAATCTATGGTGTAGCAAGTCAATGGATGCATAAATTTAACCATTTTTTTTCTTAACATTCCCTTCATTATTGTTTTAATTAGGGCCAAGGTTTTTTAAATAATTTAATTTATTTTTGGAACGTAGCCAGATTGGTGATCATCGACAACAAGATTTTACCCATTTTGGCTTTTGAATAAATATTAAAGTAAAACTTCAAATCGTTTTATATTTTGGGTACCTCCTGAAACCTATATTAATTTTTTTGCAAATTTCAGCCCTTTTAAAAAAGTTCATTGTATGGATTGATTTTATTTTTTTTGGTCGTGATGCAAAAATAATCACGGGAAGAGAAAAAAGAACATTGGAACTTGGGGTCAATGTTTCAAAATTAAAAAGTTTTGAATGATATTTAAACTTATCATAATTCTAGGTGTACTAGGGCTAAAATATGATTTTGACACAGATGATTAATGAGGTTTTAAGACTTCATTCACTTACTCCATTCATACCAAGGGAGACAGAAAAAAACATGAGCTACAAAGGTAAGCCCCAAAATTGTTGTATGTTAAAGCTGGATCATTAAAAAAATTTGTGTTAGATAATCATCTAAAAACATTGACTATGTGCATTTAAATTGGAACTTATAAAACCCATCACTAAATGAATTACTAAGTTGCAAATAATATTGGACCTTGAGTTTAGTTGTTTTGTAATAATTTTCTCAAAATAAAGTTGTATTTGATGTTCCAAATGGGTTGATGAGAAAATATTCAATTAATATGTTTCAATTGCAATGTAATTAAGTGCAATCAATGCTTGGGACATTTGTAATGTATTTCTAAATTCATGTTGTAAACATTAGCAAAAAAAAAAAATAGTGATCCAAACACAACCACTTTCAAATGGTGGAATAAGATCAATGATGTCAAAAGTAATTGAAGGATGTTCCAACTTTAAATGTTAACACATCATTGTTAGCATCAATACTTAGTTGTGTTCAGATGAAATTTTACAAAGTTGCATTTAATGTTATGTGGCATGAATGTAGATTACAACATTCCAGAGAAATGGTTGGTATGGATATCGCCATATGCGGTACATATGAACCCAAAGTTTTTCCCAAATCCTATGGCATTTGACCCATCCAGATTTCAGGTACTCATAAATTTAATACTATTACTCACATATTATTTATTCTTATAGCCAATTGTTAATTAGCTATATTATACTGACTTTAGTGTAAATGATTGGGTTCTTGAAGGCATTTTGTTACCTTTGTTTTCAAGGTTTTAGATTGATGAATTTTAATGATAATTAAACATAATTAATTTCTGGTGGTTGTTGGATGATTATCATTACAATTTTGTTTATTATGTTCATAATCATTTTTGTTAAAAATAGGTCAAATATAAATTGACATGATATGTCAAGAATTTATCAACTGATTATTATTGTCCTAATATTGTGTTTTAATATAATTGCCTAAATTGTGACAGACTCCTCCAAAGTTGGGTACATTTCTACCTTTTGGCATGGGTCCACACATCTGTCCTGGGAAGGATTTTGCAATGATTGAGATATTGTTTTTTGTACATCATTTTGTCACCAAGTGCAGGTACTTGCCATGAATAATTCATTACAGTAGTATACTATTATAATATTTCAATTATTATTTGATAGGTTAAATTTTCAAAAAAGAAATTTAACATTGGAATTGATTCAAATTGTGTTTTTTTCTTAATAGAAAATTAAAATTAAAAAAACCTTAATTTACATCAAATCTTATTCAATATATAATGTTGATTGTATGTGCTTTATACATATTTATCGGGTGCTTTACTATAGTAATGCCCCAACCCTTAGGCTTCACCAACAATTTTTTTACTAGGGAAATTTTGCCAAAACGTGAATTAAATTTTTTTATTCTGAAACAGTAGAGATTTTGAAGTTTTCCAGTCACCAAAAATGATTTTAAAACAATTTATTAAAAAAATTCATATATTTAATTCTCATTGTGCGGCCAAAACATAAAAGAACAATTTTAAAATTATACTTTAAAAAAATTTATAGCTAGGTCTAGCTAAGTCTTCCTAAGGATAATCACAACTTTTTCTACATCTTCCTATGGATGATAACTATTTTGGCTACAAATAAAAAATTCCTAAAAGAAACAGGGGTCTCACCTCGCATTGTTATTACCAATGGTCATGTTTATGAAATCAAAATGATGAAAATTTGTCTTGGCAGGTGGGAAAGTTTACGACCTAATCAACCCATTGAATATTATTCACATGGTCGTAAATTGAAAGGCGGATTTCCTATGATCATTCAACGATGTGGCTAATTTTATATGTAATAATGAAATGTTCCTTCGATTAAACCAACCAAATAACAAAAATAAATAGCTCACATGGATTGTAGTTGGGTGGTAATTGTACATGTTTCTATATGCATGGAAATTTGAGAATTCCTGATGGGCAAAACATATTTTATCATTATGGTATATGTTTATTTCCATGTAGTTGCTTACAAATGCTTCTATAGCTCATTAAATTGAAGACATTGTAAAGGATGAAAGAAGGCTCAATAATATATTTCATTTGGTTTTTTTTTTCCATAATTCAATTTGTACAAAGAAACACTAGTTCTTCCATGAAATAACCCAAAAACTAATAGTAAACAACTAAAACCATAGTACACCCAATGTTGTAAATTTTCATGTGAGAAATCTTTTAATATGAAAATTTCATTACTGGCCAAAATTTTATCCTCCCACAAGAGGCCAAAAGTTTTCACATATCCACAAACTACCTTGGGTGAATCAGCACCTACCTTGGTACTTGCACAAGATGAATGATGTGAACACCTCAAGGTGGATGAAGAGATAACCGTAGCTTAGATCAGGTGCAATGGTCTATGTTATTAGTCTAAAGTAGTCAATGCTAAATGCCATGGTCTAAAGGACTATACTACTAAGGTCCATCACCATAAGATTTTTGAAATTTGCATTTTCACGTTTCCGGATTTTTCTTCACCATAACCAGAGTTTCATTGCTTGCAAATGTATCACCTCCTAGAGCTTAAGTTGTCCAACATAGCTTTATCACTTGCCACTGCTCAACACCTAGCAAACATGTTGACATCACAAGTTTTTCCTGCAAATTTTTTCTCCCTCTTCTTTTGCATCGGTGTTGGCTCTGTCTTGTCTTGGCTCTGTCTTGTCTTACAATAAGATCCATGTTAAAGAAAGTGATACCTCTTCTCTTGTACCTTATCACTTTTGTGTAAAAGTTCATACATGTAATGTTAATGGTGGCAATGACCAACACCTTGATGGGCATGTTGAGGTTGTTGTGTCTTTGGGTCTTGCAATGTAAGGCATATCACCATCATCAAACTTGTGTTTTATTGGATTGTGTTGTTGTTCCATATAGTTGCAAGAACTTGGATGTTCCAACAAGTGAATGGGGATGATTATCTTAGGTGTAGAATTTGCAGGTGTGTCCATGCAAAAGTTTAAAGGGTATTTTTGGGATATATTTTCCGGACAAGTAAATGTGGATCATGATTTATGACCCATTGTTGGAAAATGGGTCATAAATCATGATCCATGTTAACTTGTCCAAAAATATGTTAAAATCATCTTGGGAAATGACATGGCATTGATGTGGCCAATTGATGACATGGCACAATGTGACATTTCGTTGAATATAGTTGATGTGGCAAAGGTGATGTGGGCATGAATGATGACATGACAATGCATGACATGGCAAAGGAAATGACATAAGAATGTGTTGTTTCAATGCAAAAATGTGATGTCTCCTTGTTCGCCATGTCAATGATTGGATATAAGCAATAACTAAAATGTAATTGGTAATTGGATGTGTGGCATCGATGTGTTGTTCCATATGGGAATGTGATTTCCCTTGTTAGAACTTGACATCATTGAATGTGATTGTGTCATCATCATGTGGGAAGTTGATGTCAGTTGAAAGTGCCTACCCCACATTAACAATTGCATGTAATCAACAAATAAGATTCAACCGATAGTATTGGGTTATATTAGATTACATCATCCAATAATTGGATGTACATTATCCTCAATAAATTAGAGAGCTAACTCCACAAATGCAAGCTAGGACTACTTGTTTTGCTTGTGGCACATATTATTCCTTAATTTAGCATGTTGAACAACAACGTTATTGGGTGAACGGGTGAATGTGAGCATGAATGTGCGAACATGGAAACGTGCGAATAGGGAAAATATTTTTAAAATATTCCATACCACATTGTGGAGTATTATTGGTATATTCCATGTCATGTGGAAAAATGTTCGATGACATGGCAAAATATTTTGTCAACGTGGAAAAATATTCTACCATGTCACATGGAAAATGGGTTTGGTGATGTGCAAGTGGGGTTTAGGGAATGATTGAAAGTATGTATGGTAATTTATGGGATAACTTTCAATTTTGGTTGTACTCCTTTGCACAAACATACACCTAGGAATGTACCATTCAAATTCTAGCATAAAGGCAATTTTGATTAAAATGCACTTGAAAAATGTACATATCTAATGTACTTTCCATTTGCACATACATATTGTTATCCATTGTATGACAATGATTTAACAAGGTAGAATAGAATTAAAAGAATGGTAGAGATTAAATAAGGCATAAGATAGTTGATTAGTTGGATAGGATTAATAGTAAGATCAATTTAATTTGAACTATTTTTGGAGGGAAAGGTGTAGCCGGACAATGGGTGACCGTTCCAGAAAACTCTCGAGACTGGACTTGACGTGTGAACGAGAGGACGGTTTGGCCGCCTCTAATGGAGAGTGACGGCAGATCTCTGATTTTGTGTTGATGGTATTTCCTTTGCATGGAATGCATGGCTCTTTGACGGCGAATTTGATGAGGGATTGCGGCGCCTCATTGATGAGCTTTGGAGGGAAACAATTTGCAAAGGGCTAACCAAGCTTCTGCAAGAAGCCAGAAACGGCTAGACGAATGATAAGTAGGACCTGAATTTAAACGGATAGTGGACAATGGAAAGAGAGAAGAAAGGAAGAACAGAAGCTTAGTAAGGTTCCAAGTCGGTCTGCATTATTTTTTTCCGCTGCGATCTGCAACTGACGGAGCGTGAGCTTCTTAATCTAGGAATAGCAGTATAGATCAAGACAATCCCAGTAGCACGGATGCTTGTGCTGTCGGAGTATTCGGCATGTAATAAAGATCGAACAGTTGTTTTGAGGGTGGGGTTTTTGTATCTATCTTGTCATCTGGTTGTGTAGCTACATGATGAGAAATCCAGTCTGAGGGTCATGAGCAGAATCGCACATTGTCTCGGTAGATTTGCAGTTTCAGATGAGTAGCTTGTGTGCTTAGGGAGAGTGGTATTATACTGCAGAAACACTAGGAGAGCTTCTGAGGGTGATTATCCCAGAAGGAATGCAGTTGTGGTGGCAAGAGGGGTCGGACGGGTACCTTGTGAGTTCTGTGTCTTGGATTCGTTCGTGTCCCCCTTCTTTTTTGGTTACAAAGGAACTTGAAATGTACTTTTAGATTTGGAGATGGTTTGCGAATATATTACACATAGAGTTAGAATTAGTGTTGTTGGAATAAAAAAATAGACAAGTGATGACATTTAGAGTTATGTTGGTAGAAAAAACCACAAATTTTTCAATTGGGATTTTCCACTTGCAATAATATAGTTGTTTGATATGTTCAATTCTAAGTATAGAGAGTAGTGTGAAATTAGTAAGGAAACATGGAATCTATTTCAGAATATTTTGTTTTTGGAATGAACCAAAATTTGAAAATAATAAATAATAACTATGATGATAAAATTGTGTAATAGAAAATCTACAAAATTGTTTTGAATAAGGAAAACAACATATTATAAGTGTTGAAATGATTATTATGAGTGGAATTGGAATTTTTTTAAGTAGGTAAAAAAAAAATTAATGTAGAATCTAAGCTTGCCATTTGGTGACATCTTGGAGACCAAAAAAAAAATTAACACAAAAACAAGAAAAATATTGTGAAAAGTTTGGATTGATTGAATTGTTTTTTTGTAGATGTTGAAAATTAGAAAAGGATATATATTTTTAGAAGATTTCAATTTTTCAATTTTTTTGTTTGAGTAGAAGATGATGGATTAAGTCGTGAATGTTATAAGGATATAAGTCAAAAGTGTACAAAAAAAAAAGGACATTGAATTTTATAGAATATTATGAATCGAGTGGTGATTTGAAGTTTGAAAAGACAGATAGATCAAGAAACCAAATGTTAAAACCTGAATTCAAACTAGAAGAAAATCAAGATGTAGATCAAGTGTATGAAACACCAAACATAGGTACAATGTTGGAACCAATAAGTTTGCGAATGGAAGAATGACTTACATGACATCCGGTGTCTTCAATCAGAGTTCGAGTAAGAAAGGAAATATGGACAGGGAGTTACAAAGACATCTTAGTTACAAAAGGTGATTTTTAATGAGGGGGATGAAATTTGATGTTTACTAAAGAGAAGGGGCTGTCCAAGCCTTTCATGTCATGGCCTAGGATATTTTGGGATACTTTTGGCAATGTCATGTCCTAGGATATTTTTGGATACTTTTGGCAATATCATGGCCTACGATATTTTTGGATATTTTTGGCAATATCATGGCTTAGGATATTTTGGGATACTTTTGGCAATATCATGGCCTAGGATATTTTTGGATACTTTTGGCAATATCATGGCCTAAGATATTTTGGGACTAGTATGGCTCAGGGTTATAAAAGGAGATAGTCTGGGGAACAACCCTTCAGTAGATCAACACCAGTTGATAGGTCAATAAAGCTTGTCTTGTCTTGTAATTCTCCACTTGTTTGTAGTCGGTCCATAACAGTTTGATCTACTCCTTCTTCTTGTTTGTTTGTTTTGTTGTTTCAATAAGTAGTTAAAGGTATCTTGGAGTGAAACTTGGAAAGGTTATAAAAGACTATAGGATGCTTCTACTCTCAAAGTTTCAAAAGAAAATGATATGTTTTGTGAGAGTTAAGAGCTTTTGAAAATTCTGTGCCAGATCTGGTTTTTTGGTCATATCTCCTTTGTTTAAGATTTTTTGGGTCTGTAACTTTGTGATCTTATAGATCATATAGGAATATATGTGTGAGAGAAATTTCATATCATTTGGACTTGTATTGAGAGAGATCCAAGCGTCTGAAGTTTCAAGTGCAGATCTGGTTTTTTGGTCATATCTCCTTTGTTTAAGTTTTTTTTGGGTCTGTAACTTTGTGATCTTATAGATCATATAGGAATATATGTGTGAGAGAAATTTCATGTCATTTGGACTTGTATTGAGAGAGATCCAAGCATCTGAAGTTTCAAGTTTGAAAATTGAAAGCGCAAAAGTGTGAGAACTACCACCATGGACAACTCAGAATCAAATATCGATCTCACTCAAATCCTCACCACCCTTTAGCACCTTCAACAAGAAAATGCCGTGCTCAAAGACTCGGTGACCCGCCTACAGAATCAGCCACCACCTCCTGCCCCAGTACTTCCTGCTCTTGCAATGGCCGCCCTAGAGCCCAAGTTTAATCTGCCAGAAAAGTTTGATGGAACGTGCCTCAAATTTTGAGGCTTTGTCATCCAGGTACGCCTGATCATGCAACTACACCCCCGTTGTTACTTTGATGACACCACTCGTGTAGGATTCGTTGGAACCCTACTCACTAGGACAGCTGCAGCATGGTTTACTCCCATCCTGGAAACATCATCCCCTCTCCTACAAGATTTCAACGCCTTTATGACGGAATTTGAAGCAGTATTTGGGGATAGTGACAAGGCCAGGACTTCAGCCAACAAGTTGCGTCGCCTCCAGCAAGGGACACGTTCGGCCATCGTCTACGCCTCAGAATTCAGGCAGCTTGCCTGCGACGTCAATTAGGGAGAAGCTGCCTTGGTTGATCAGTTTCGCTGTGGGCTTCGTGATGATGTTCAAGATCTTTTGTTGACACTCGCAGACCCTTCTTCCTTCAATGAAGCCATCACCCAGGCAATTCGGTGCAATAATCGTTTGTTCGAACGTCACTAGGAAAAGAAAGTCACCTCCAACGCCCAGCTTTGGAACAATCGGCTTACTACGTTCCCCTTAGTTCCCCAAACAACACCAGTTGCCCGACCTGCCTCTTTTGGACCTGCTCTGATGCAAATTGACACATCTAAGTTTAAATCTTTGACAAAAGCCGAGAAACTTCGCCGAAGGACAAATAATCTATGTCTTTACTGTGGCAACCCAGGGCATATAGCTCGTCAGTGCCCTCAAAAGCTTGTCAAACTTCAAGTACAAGCTGTGGAAACTCCCCAAGAGTTGGAAAACAAGAACATCCAGTCACAGTAGGAGCCGTGCGACTGGATCTCACCCAATACCACCTTTGCAAAGGCTTTTGTTCCGCTGTTGGTCCCAGTCCCAGTTTCACTCAGTATGTGGACATCATTCGTATTCCAGAAGACATACCACAAGTGTCAGCTTTGGTGGACTCCGACACCACCTCTTCTTTCATCGACTAAACATTTGTCGTCCAACACAACATCCCCTGTGGTCAAGAAGTCAACCCCTGTTCCGGTAGAGGTTATTGATGGGAGAACCATTGCTTCTGATGCAATCACACACGAGACAACCCCTCTAGAACTTTGTATCGGCAAGCACACGGAGAAAATTGTTCTCAACATCATTTCCACCCGTCACCATCCCATCATCCTTGGTCTGCCTTGGCTACAAGCACACAACCCTATCATTGATTGGCGATCTAGAACCCTCACCTTCAGCACACAATGGTGCACCTCTCAAGAACCCCACGCTCAGAAAAACACTTTGTCTAATCCTGCCAAGAACCCTGTGGTCAAGAACCCAAAGAGGGTCGGAACCAATTCTAGTTTTATCAAATTTGTTATGTCAAGTCCTGCAGTCAAGAACCCCCGGTTGGTCATAACTAAACCTTGTCCTATCAAGAATCTTATCAAGAATCCTACCCAGAAAACTAACCCTGTCCAGATCTTCGTTGATAGAGCTATCCCTTTCTATCGGGCTGCTAAGAATCTTCAAGTCTTCGCCATCCATGTCAACCCAGCCAACAACACAAAACCCTAATCAGAACCAACACCTGTCAAACTTCCCGAGAAGTACAAGGACTTTGTTGATGTTTTTGAAAAGATTAATGCTGATCAGCTCCCCGCCCATAGTCCATATGACTGCCTGATTGATCTAGAAGAAGGACACTCACCACCCTTTGGTCCTATCTATGGCCTATCGGAACCGGAACTCCAAGCCCTGCGTGATTACCTTACTAAAAATCTTGCCAAGGGGTTCATTCAGCATTCCAAGTCTCCAGTCGGCGCCCCAATTTTGTTTGTCAAGAAGAAGGATGGTTCCCTTCAACTCTGTGTGGATTATCGTGGACTCAACAAGATAACCAAAAAGAATCGATATCCTTTGCCCTTGATTTCAAGTCTCCTAGATCGACTACATACCGGGAAGATCTTCACCAAGCTTGACCTCTGTGGAGCCTAGAACTTACTTAGGATTCGCCGCGGTGATGAATGGAAGACAGCTTTCCGCACACGCTACGGCCACTTCGAATACACGATCATGCCCTTCGGCCTCCCCAATGCACCTGCAGTCTTTCAGCATCTGATGAATGATATCTTCCGGGATTACATGGACGAATTTGTCGTGGTCTATTTGGATGACATTTTAATCTTTTCCAAGGACCAGGAAACCCACGACAAACATGTACGATTAGTGCTTGCGACGCTCCGGGAGCATGCCTTATACGCCAAGTTGGAAAAATGTGAATTCGACAAATCTTCAGTGGCGTTCCTCGGCTACGTGATCTCTCCAGATTGCATTTTCATGGACAAGTCAAAGGTCGAAACCATCCAGTGTTGGGCTACTCCATCCTCGGTCAAGGACGTTCAACGCTTCCTAGGGTTTGCCAACTTCTATCGTCGGTTTATCAAAGGCTACTCCAAGATCACAACACCGTTAATAACCCATACTTGCAAAGACAAGCCCTTCTTGTGGAATCCAACGGCCCAGGCTGCTTTTGATACTCTCAAGATGGCATTCACCTCTGCACCCATCTTGATACATCTCGATCCTGCCAAGCCATTCATTGTGGAAACGGACGCTTCAGATTTTGCCTTGGGAGCTATTCTATCTCAATTTGGAATAGATGGGTTGCTGCATCCAGTTGATTTCTATTCACGGAAGTTGATCAGTGCCGAAATCAACTACCAGGTCTACGATAAGGAACTCCTAGCAATCATCATGGCATTCGAGCAGTGGAGGCCGTATCTTGCCGAAGCTCAACATCGAGTCCAAGTTTTGACAAATCACAAGAATCTCCTTTATTTCACAACTACTCGGACCTTAAATCGTCGTCAGGCACGTTGGTCTATCTTCCTAGCTGATTTCGACTTTGAGATTCAGTATCAACCCGGCACGCAGCAAGGGAAAGCTGACGCGTTATCTCGTCGTTCGTAATATGAACTTCGAACGGGGGATGAGGCCTATGGCCAGCAGAACCAGACTTTACTCAACCCCGAACAATTTCGAGTTGTAACAATCAACACCCTCCTAGACTCATACCTTGTCAGGGACATTAAGATGGCAACTAAGGAAGACACCTGGGCTACCAACATCAAGAAGGAACTCCAGGAACGACCAAGGAACCCAAATCGTGATGACTTGGATCAGTTTGAGCAGCAAGATGGACTTCTCCTTCGAAATAACCTGATTTATGTACCCGAAGGACCTATACGCCTGAAAATCCTGAGAGAATGCCACGACAACACCCTGGCGGGTCACTTTGGAATGGCACAGACTCACGAACTAGTGTTAAGGACTTACTGGTGGCCCAAAATGAACAAGATGTTACGGGAGTATGTCAAGTCTTCTGATACATGTGTTCGATCCAAGGCTCCCAGGCATCGCCCGTTTGGACTCCTACAACCTATGTCGATTCCTAGCCGACCTTGGGGATCTATTACAATGGACTTCATCATGGACCTCCCTACTGTCAGAACCAAGAATTCAATACTGGTTGTGGTCGATCGACTCACCAAAATGGCCCATTTCACCCCTTGTTCAAAGTCAATCATGGCAGAAGAGACAGTTTAGTTAATTCTGGACGGGATCGTCCGACTGCATGGACTCTTTGAGGAAATTGTGTCCGACAGAGGTCCTTAGTTTGCATCCAAGTTTTGGCATCGTCTATTCGAGCTTCTTGGAGTTGACATTCGGCTATCTTCAGCTTTCCACCCTGAGACAAATGGACAAACCGAACGGACAAACCAAACACTCAAACAATACCTTCGTTGCACTGTGAACTACCAACAGGACGACTGGCTGGACCTACTATCTCAAGCAGAGTTTGCTTATAATAACACAACACATGCATCAACCGGGATCAGTCCATTCTTTGCCAATTACGGTTTTCATCCCAGGTTTAGCCTTGAAATTCCTGGAGATTCCGTAAACCCTTCGGCTGAAAAAAGGGCCACGAGGCTTGGACATGTTCAACAGAATCTTATGGTAGAACTCAAACTAACACAGGAGTGGCAAAAGAAGCAAGTAGACCGCCGACGCAAAGACCATCCAAACTTCAAGGTTAGAGACAAGGTCTGGCTTTTCAGAAAGAACATTGCTACCACTCGCCCATGTGGCAAGTTGGATTACAAGCGCTTCGAACCTTTCAAAATCGCCAAATTGGTTGGTCTAGTGGCTTGCCAGTTGGAGCTTCCACCCCAATTCAAAATCCACAATGTTTTCCATGTCTCCTTGCTTGAGCCCTATCATGAAAACCCGATCCCAGAACGTCATCAAGAACCCCCAGCTCCAATCGAAATTGAAAGCCAAGAAAAGTTTGAAGTTCAGGAGGTCTTGGACTCCAAGAAGATTCGTGGAAAGCTCCTGTACCTTGTCTTTTGGCGAGGTTATCCTCCTTCTGAAGCTACTTGGGAGCCTGCTGGAAACCTAGTTCATGCCCAAGACTTAGTTAATCGGTTTCACCAACGGTATCCTAACAAACCGGCTCCATCTGGAAGATGTCGCTTGAGGAGAGGATAATGTCATGGCCTAGGATATTTTGGGATACTTTTGGTAATGTCATGTCCTAGGATATTTTGGGATACTTTTGGTAATGTCATGTCCTAGGATATTTTGAGATACTTTTGGCAATCATGGCCTAGGATATTTTGGGATATTTTTGGCAATATCATGGCCTAGGATATTTTGGGATACTTTTGGCAATATCATGGCCTAGGATATTTTGGGACTAGTATGGCTCAGGGTTATAAAAAGAAATAGTCTGAGGAACAACCCTTTAGTAGATCAACACCAGTTGATGGGTCAATAAAGCTTGTCTTGTCTTGTAATTCTTCACTTGTTTGTAGTCGGTCCATAACATTTCAAGAACCATCTTATGTTCAAGAACCTTAGGAAGAAAGAAATCTAAGGAATGAATTGTTCATGCCATACCTCGAAATTAATACTTCAAGTTTAGATGCTCTAACAAGTTGGAGGAGTGGTTATAACAAGTGCACAAATGTACTATGTGTATACCAATTAGCATTGTTAGAATATAATGAACTAGTAGAAGACTAGGACTTAAAAGATAATTACAATCCTAACATTCTAGAATGGGCAAATGTTAATTACCCAAGAACATTTGTGTATGACAATGCACAAGTGAATGTTCTAGAGGAGGCATTACCAATTCAAATAGATCGCAAAAGTAGAAGAATTGAAAGAGAAAGAAGAGATCTAGAACATACAAATTACGATTCTAAGCATTAAGCTAGTTGGTTCAAACTTTTTTTTGAATATTTGTTTTTTGTAGAGTTAAAGGACATGTGATCATAGGATGTCTATAAATTGATAATGAAATAAATGATGGATTTGTTAAACATGTGGAACAATATATGTTGGTCATACATTTTGTAGACAGACCATAGTCAAAAGATTAGATTCAAAACCAATTAGAAGAAAGGATGTAGGAAATTTAAATGATTTTGAATGAAGAACATTTTTTACAACACAATCAAAAAACTTGTAATTCTCCTAGTATGAATATAGTAGAACCATATTATGTAAGACCATAATTTATACCACAGAAAGTTCATATGAATGTTGTATAGTTTAGGGCTAAGAAATCTAGAAGGTTCACACCATCACCAAGAATGTCCAAAATGATGAGTAGATACCTCAAATGCCAATCATTATGGTAGCCCAACAATAGATTAGAATTGTGATGCCCAAGATAACTATAGTAGCACTAGGCTTAAACAAGAATTTGATTCATCAAACAAAAGGAACAATTTGAGAATGGTCACAATACATACTAAATACCAATGAGTGTTCCATTCATAAAAGATACAAATCCAACTCATGGAGTGTCAAGTATGCTAAAAATTGTCCCTATTGCCACCATTTGTGTCTTGTCATTAAGATCCAACAACACCACTTCATCACCTCTACTAAACTAGCTTTCACCAAATTCCAATGCAAATATCTAATGAACATTGGGAATTACAAAATGGACCTTCACCTTACTAAATTTTAGCCCAATGCTAATCACCAAAAAAAAAAACACTAATAACTACAATACATACCTTTTCATAAACTGATGGTCAAAAATATCATCAAACTTCTTTGGGCCTTGTGTTGTTGAGTTTGTGGATTGAGTCTTTTGACTTGACCATGATTACATAAAGAGTTGTTTTCATTGGTTTGCTAGTTTTATCCCCACATGCACCCTAAAACTTGGCAAATGTATATACAACTTGAAAAAAAAAACTTGAAAAATAGACCTAAATTTTGAATTAAAAAAACTTACAACTTGAAAGATCAAACCTGAAAAAAACTAGACTTGAAACTTGAAAAATCAGACCTAAACAATTTTTTTCAAAATCTGAAACTTGAAACCAAGAAATTAGTCCATGCTTAAGAAATTCAAAATTAAAGCAATTGAACATGGCCCACCTATAACCACGATTTGCATGCATTAAATGTGATGTTCAGGTTGATCATTTTTCTTGTCATTATTTGTGATCATTTGTGTAGAAATCAATACATAGATAATATTTAAATTTTTTTTAAATGTTAAAAAGTAACAAGGAAACTCAAGGAATGGACTATACTCAAAGAAGATATTGCAAAGATAAAAATGAATTTAGAGAAGTTTGAACACACATGGAAAAAATGTACACAAGGAAAATGAATTCAAATATGTCAAAGCTCTATATAGTTTTAAGATGGGCTTGTCATCTATCTAGGGTCATTGGCCTAGTTTAAAAGTTGAGTAATTTGCAACTAAGTAAGTTGAAAACATGACAACTATGTTTCAACTTCATTGAAAGAAATACAAAATTTGAATTTACCACCAATACATTCTTGCCAATACCTCATTCATCCAATTTGAAAACCATGTCTTTAAAGATGGATGAACATTACCATAGTAGTTGAACATTTGATTTACTTACATAAGCAATATTGACCCATCTAAATAGTGACATACCCTTAAATTCCTTCGAAGAATTAGGGGATGAATGCTTAAAAAACAATAGTGGAAAGAGTGTGAAAAGAAAAAAAAACTTGAGACATGTTCTCTAATTTTGTACATTAAAGAAAGAGGGGTGTGTAGGAACTTTGGGATGGGGACTAGAATGATGTGAAAAGTTCATGAGCTCCTTAGAAAGGAGTCACATGTACAAGCCAAGGCCCAAACAATGCAAATGAATAATCGAAATTAAACCAACTTTGGGTCATGAACTTGCCTTGAATTCACTACATTCAGATGGCCTGAACATGGGAGGAGGCCACCATTCTCCTCCTCACAATGTACTGTAAAAATTAATGGGGGACAACATTGAAATGATTTTTTCGTCTTAAATCTTGAAATTTTCATGTGCTCAACCCCAATCTGTTATGTAGTCAGATGAAGAGGAAATTGAAGGTACCACTCTTAGAAGGTGAAAACGGATGTGGGGACAACACAAGCCACAACCAGCACCTGACTATAGAGGCACATAACAAAGGAGTCAAGATCTGATCTCACCTACGGGTTCAAGTCAACCTACATAAGAATCAAAGTAGCACTAATCTCCTACACTTACAATGGATGAGGAGTTCGAATATTTCACACAATAGGAACCTTTACATTAACATGAGGCATTAGAACAACCTCACCCATTTGTGCAACAGTCAGCACCTAAGCCAAAACCAGTTCAACATGCACATTTGACTGAACAACAAAGGCAACTTCTACCAAAAAAAAACTACAAATTTTGGAAATGCTGAAATTTTCAATTTTTACTTTTCTCAAAAAAAAATTGTGAAGGAAACTGAAGAATATTTTAATTTCGAAAGGAAACTTTCAATTTTAATTAATTATTCAGTAGACCTGTGTTGAAGCCACCCCTGTACTATGGTCTTATGCAATGTTTATTGGTGGGGTAGGGAGAATTAGCTAGCTGCTCTAAGAATTAGTGTAGCTGCTTTAAGAATTGACCTAATTGGGACATCCAGTAGAGGAACGAAAACACCCCAACAAAAAAAATAGTCCCACCTATGTGACTCCATGTTTCTTTTAGTAAAATTTTAATGCAGCCAAAGCAACATCATGCATAAGAAGGTGCAGAAAAATTGGCCATCATCATGGGGGAGGATTTAGCCAAATATGATTATAACCCAAATATGAAACGCAAAGATTTAGTCATCCTTCTATATTTTTGGCTGTACATATAGAAATACAATATGGGTATCTAACTATTTGTACTATTTGTTCCTTCACTTCTAGCCATTTTTTTCATTTCCAAGCTTTTTATTTTAAATTTTGGTGAGTTACAAAAAGGCTGATGTCAATAAAGACGCCTGCAAATATTACTCTCCACTGGCCATAGGCAACTTGCCTCCTTGGGCATGAGGAATTCCGGTTCTAAAGATAACTTTCTCCAAATTTCAAGTGTGACCAATTCCAACAATTTGATTCGACAGGGTTCACAAAGGAATCCATGATCACAAACAAGTAGCCATAAACCCATGCCATGAGGAGGATCGCTGGATGCTTGTTTGCAATTGCTCATAATAAAGCATAAGACAAAGGAAGTAATCGACTGGGTTACTAAAGTGAACCCTTTTGGCAAGGAGCAGAGGTGTGGCCATAAATTTTTGCAATTGCATAGGCATGAGATTCATCAGAAACACATCATTAGCACATTTCAAGTCCAAAGTATGGCGTTCCTATTGACAGGCTTCAATGAGGCTGTTTGGGGGACATGGGTCTTCTTTGCAACATGATGCCACAATATATGGCTTAAATGGCTTATGTTGAGTACTGACCAGTTGATACTTATGAAGATAATAATTCTTCATTCATTATGCAACCTTATTCTACAAGGTTTCACCCATTTGGTAATGTATTTCCTTTTCTTTTCTTTTTCTTTTTTCCCCATTTTCCGACTTCAAACTTTCTATCCATTATGTGACTTTCTTTTTCAAAATTTCCTCCATATTTCTTAGCATGTGGAAAAGTTTATCAAATGGATGAAAATTTGTAAAAACATTGCATAATGGGTGAGAATTTGCCTACTGAGGATGAGAATTTCCCACCTTCCTTTTGGAAAAAGAACGAGAAGTTGAATAGCAATCTGTCATTTGGGGGTGGGGTCCAAAGAAAAAAGAAAACCCTTGACCCAAATGGCAACTCCCAAGGAGAAAACCCCTTGACAAGCCAAAAAGAAAAAAGAAAGAAAATACATGCCCAAGAAAACTTCAAAGAAAAAATTGCCCCCAAAAAACAAGGAAAAAAACACTTAACAAGCAAAAATAAAAATAGAGAGGGACAACTTCCTGGGGGAAGGTTATGATGTTCCCCCTAAAACCTTCTGGAGGCATCACAACCATTGCTCCCCAACACTTTTGTTAGGGAAGGTGCCGTGTAATGTTGCTTAGAAAACATTGCCTTCCTTAGGGAACATCACCTATTTCAGGCAACACAACCATTGCTCCTCAACTGTTTCTTTGCCCAAGTTGTTTGGGGAGCACACCATCTTTCTCCTTTCTTAGATGAAATCCGTTTGAGAAAAAGATGTGTCCAGAAAAAGATTTGAAGCTTGGACCTCAAACATAATAGAAAGTCTCAACCATTATGCCATAATCTTTTCTTCAAAAACTAAATTATGTGACTCATAGTTAAAACAATTATCATAATTTATGTACCTTGAAAATTTTGGAAAACAAGCATAAATCCCGCCCTTTCTATCTTGTTTTTATTTCCATATGGTTTTCAATAATTCATCATTATGTATGTAAAATCTTAAAATTGTGCCTTTTCATGTCCATGGGAAAGAGATTAAGTAGATATATAGGTTTGAAAGAAGTAAGTTATTGAATTATTTTAATACAAATAAAATGGACATGGCATGGCACATGTTCAATTGGCTTTTCATATCTATGGAGGTGGGTAGGGGAAGGAATGAGGTGGTTAAGTTTGCAAGAGGTAGGTTTGGACAACACAAATAGATATATCTAATTTTTTAATGAGACAAATGATTTCATCTTGGGTGTTTGTGGCATGCATGCATACTTTTTTGCATTAGAGTTGCATTTAGTTCATTGGTGTTGTTTAGTGCTTGCCCTAGCAAACTATCCAAATTGCATAAATTTGACAAAAACTACCCCACACAAAAATCTCAATTGAAATGTGGCAAAAAGATTTCACCAAAAAAAATTCTCAAAAATTGTTTTTTTCCATTATACACAGGGAATTTGCAATAGGATATTTTTTGATTCACCTGGTTTTGTTGCCAGGATGTAAACAGTCACCGGAAAAACACAAATACTACTCTCACCTTCTTGAGAAGAATCAACATCAAGCATTAGTGCTGGGTATGGTACAGCAATAAATTTATACCTTGGTTTCCCCACCAATTTTTTTAATTGTGAATTCTATCAAATAATTATTCCAAGTAATTTTTATTTTGGGGGGTTATGTTGATATGTACTTGAACAAACACAAAAAAATGGTTCTTCTAAACCTTCCAGTTGTTATAATCTTGTCTTGTGAAGACCTTTACACACCCTTTCGTTTCCAAGCTCCATCAGTATTTGCTAGGAAGTAATGGAACTTTGAGACACACAAAAGACATAATGTTTTGAACCAAAGGGTACCTTGATTGGCAATTGAAACAAATAGGGAACCAAATACCTAGGTGCAAGATTGATTAGTTAGTCTTTGGGAAACTTCAGCATAAGATCTGAGACCTGAGTATAAGGTACATGGTACCCAAGTAAACTTTGATGCCCACCCAATACATGTAGGTAGTTCATATCCAAGGCTTAGCCACCTAAGTAGCTCACATAGGTCCACATTGTTTGAAGTTAGCAAGAAACCTTTTCCCCTTGTTGTCCTTTCATATCTTTGGCTCGTATACAAGTGCAATTGTTGTTGAGGGAGAAGCCCATGTGTAGGATGTAGATCCAACTGCCCAAGGTTGAAAAGGCAAGCCCAGCATGGGGTGCACCTTCACTAAACCATAACTAGTGTATAAAATCCAAAACCAGATTGGATTTTGTGTATGTTTTGGGGGGTGTGAATTGTGTGCTTGCAAGCATCTGATTGCCCAAACGTAACTAGAAAGAATTGGATTGATCATGTTGAAATCAACAAAATTATGAAGTTTTATCTGCTTTGCAACCAAAGAAGAAAGAAAAGAATTGTGAGAAATCCTTGTCTTTCTTCTCCTACTTGCCGAAGAGTTCAATTCACAAAGAAGAATAACCCAGGCTTGTCTCAACTTTCAGATTTCCCCATACATTTGTAGGTTACCAAATTCTTAAATCTGAGCCCATGCAAATATTTCACATATCACATATACCATGCATGAATTTGCATCAAAGTTGTTTCCCGTTCTTTGAAAATTTTGTGCAACCCAAATGTGATAGTTGATTTCATGTTGGATGCTTTACACCATGATAGGAATGAAGATTTTTGTATTTTTTTTTTTTGTTTCAATCTCAAATTTCTGGATTTTATCTGAAATGTTAAATAATATGGGTTTGTGCAGGTGAAATTGACATGCACATATCAAAAGTTTTGAAATAGGTATATGTTGAAGCAGGACTAGTAGCTATTGGAATTTGGGATTGTCTTCTTCAAGAGAAGATTTAGCCAAAATGAACAACAATCTATTGACAGAAAGAGCCCTGCATGGCATCTTCAATACCACAAGCTACATTACATTTGGCACTACAGATGACCCTCTCCCATACCCTCACAAGGATGGTAATTTATTACATGGATTTCTCTTTCAAAAGCCCACTAATATAATCTTTTTGTGGGTATGTAGGCTTGGAAAGAATGTGTCATGTTTTGAACTTGCATTGCACCCAGATTAATTAGTCGGTCAAGTGAGTGAATTAAGATGATAAAGGAAAATCTCCACGAAATTAGATTAGTCATGTGCAAGCAACTTGCTGCTACTGTTGATAACAATGTACATTCTTAATTTCTACAGATAACAATAGATATGCAAGACCTCAGTGTTTTTTTTCAGGTCAAATTTGTGATGTATTATAAGATTTAACACAATTTGGCTATTTTTTGGAACCTGTTGTAGAAATATGGCCATTTGTAATTTTTTTTGAAATTAGGTGGATTTCTGCCATTTTTAGATTTTAAATCCTTTGTATGGGTCAAAAATGGTGAAATTTCTCCACAAGAAAAAATCCATTGCAGCTTACTTACAGCAGATGAGTGATAGATATATGCTTGTTGTTTTTTATGTTTTCCTTATTTGTTTGCTTTATCAGAAGGTTTAAGGTTTTCAAAATTAGCAAAGTGAAGTTTTTCATAAAGAGTTGAAAGAGCAAAATATTCCACTTGAGGTTACCAGAACACAATGATGATATCAAAATTTGGTGATTTTTACTTATTCAAATTCTAGTCATTGAAACTCACATAAGTCATTCCATTATTTTTTATAAATATTTTAATTTCTCGATTTCAAAATAAGCCATTGTGGAAGTTGTTGATGTTATTTTAACACATGATGAATGATGGGTGGGTGTGCAGTGCCGCGCAGCAATTTCTCTGGCAAACAGATGCAATCCCACACCCCAAAATTGGGCTTCCAAACAAATGATGTCTTCTTCCAAAAAGAACATCCATGGGTGTCTGATGTACATATTCTCCACTCATTTCAATTTTAGTGTTGCCTCTTTCCTTTAACAAAGTTGCAGATGGAAAACTTTCATTACAAGATCATTTTCCAAGGATAGGCCAATTTCAGAAGACCATTCTCACACTCTCCGTTCACAACCCTTGCTAGATTACATACAAGATTGTTTGGTTTAGTGGTTTGCAACATGTAGGTTAAAGCCTTAAAGATGGGACCATTCCCAAAATAAGGGGCCTAGGACAAGGTGCAGAAGATGAGACATCCAACCCCATATTTTGGGAATGTCCCCAACACATGGGCCTTACCCACGATGAGCATGGAAGGTGAAATTTATAAGGTCCTAAAAGGGGTGTGATTGAATAGATCATTGAGCTTTTCAAGTCATGTATTCAATATATCTAAGCTACGGTCATCCTATTGTGATCTTGGTTTAGATATTTATTATTGATATGATGTTTTAAATTGATTTTAGTTTAATTTTGAACTAATTTCAACTCAATTTTGTCTGCATCTAATTGAAGTTTTCAAATCATGTATCCAATTTGTTTAAGTTATGTCCATCCTAGTCAATTTTTGATCTAGATGTAAGTCCAATCTTGACTAGATTCTAGATCCAAATGGATTTTAATCAAAATAAGTCTTAAAGCTAAGTTGATCTTGTATTAACATATTCCATGTGGTTTCATCCACAACCTCCCTACATATGTGGGTTTGAATATATATGTCATCCCAAATGGGGGACACCTAAATTTCAATTTACTAGAAAGAAAAAAGAAACATGAGAAAGGGTAAAACTTCATTTAGTAATTTGTGACTATGTGCCTTTAAAATAGCATGGCCTATAAATTTTCATTAATACTTTTTTTATCAATTGATGATCCATCAAACCTATTCTTAATTTTAAAACGTACAAGTTAGCAACCAATACAATTCATACATCTAATTTGGAGGTATATTGAATTAACTTTGAATTCGGAATGAAACTTGTTAAGCACTGAGCTTATTTGTGACCTCAAATTTCCTTGTAATGAATTAGTTAAGGTCTTCTTAAAGACGTGCATTATCAACAATGAAATTTATGTGTTTGTAACAATGATTTTAAACATTAGAAATATGAATTTAAACTCCTTGATCGCTTTGAATAACTAATAATAGTAAAAGCATATACGTTGTCTATGAATTGTTGATCATAGGCTTAAAGACCTCTCTTGTTCTTTCTATTTGAAGCAAGAGTGAATGTCTGGGATGACATTTTGGAAGGTCCTTTTGCAAGTATAAGCATGCTACATTTTTATTTTTTTGAAAATGACCCAATTCATGATGCAACACAAGAAGAATTTGCTCATGATAAAAACTCACAAATTGGAAACCAATGTATTGGACAGGGTGATCTTTACATTGACAAGAACATGTATTTGACATCACAACCCGAGCGCTTCAAAGGCTTCCTTAGTTCTGATTTTTCCAAGACTGATGAATTTAGCAATGTGTGCCGCACGGAACAGTATCGCACACAATTAAAGGCAAGTGCACAATATCATTTCGCTAAGTGATAAAAATCTATTGTATGTCTACAAAAATATTGATTTTTAAAAACATCATGAGGTTTCTTTGAAGAAAGAAAAGAAAAGAACTTCTAAACAAACATTATTTGTCCCTCCTAAAGCTTGTGCCAATGGTGGGTATTCCTTGACCCAACATCTTACTTGATTGAGTTTCTAAAACAATTTGCCATGTCACATTATTTTCCCCCCTTTGGAGGTAGGGGCAGTTGTTTGGTTTAATGTGTACTTGTGATTGATTTAGCAAAAGTCTGCCCATAAAAGACTTCATTTTTCAAGAATATAAAATTTGAAATTTGGATCACACATAATAAAAAATTGGAGGCACTTGATCGTGGCAATCACAAGGTATTTGTCATCAATTATGTGTGATGTAACATTCAAGTTTCCCTTTTTTTAAAAATGATTTACAACAACTTGTATTTCTTTTTGTATCACTTTATTTCTCTTGGAGTGATCCTATTAAGTCCATGTAACAAATTAAGGATTTCACTTTTGTTTGAAATTTGTGCATTTTTTACCTTTTTATATACAAGAAATTAAATCTAGGATTTCATTAATCAATTCATCTCATAAGATATTCAATCATATGGTGATTAAGCTTTTATTGTTTTCTAATCTATAGAAATTACCATAATTGAATGAAATGATGCAAATTTTTACTTGTATTAGATCAATGGTTTGATTTTTATGGATGGAAAATAAGAATTTACACATTGAATGAATTTTATTTTTCTTCTACTAGGCATATGCATTATCTTGATCATTCTAAGTGTTGTCCACCCTACAATTCTACTAATGAGATGATGTTGGATGATGAATCAATTGATGAACTAAATGAGAATAATGAGTTTACAAGGTAACACAATCATAATAGTTGGATTATATATATCGAAGAGGTTAAAAATTGCCAAGCATAATGTTCCAACTAAAGAGACAAGATATGTGAAATGGGGAGGTAAAAAGGCTAGATGAGGGGTGAATTAGACATTGAACTATGGGATTTGGATGGAGATATGAATTGCAACAGTTCAAATGTTAATTTTTTTTCATTCATATGATTGAAGAGAGATCAAACATATTGACCCAAACTTGATGAACACACAATCCACATTGTCCTTGTCAATTATAAAACCACGTATAAATATTATAAGTAATTTGATATTGTTTTAGGATGATGAAATTATTGTAAACATTCCTTAAGCAATAGTTTTAAATGAATGTTATTTGAGTCAAAGAGGTTAGCTTGATGAGCAAAATTCTTGCAAGTTTGTTTCACAAAAGTCCATAGATTGTCATCTAGAGCACCACCCAGATTATGAAACTAAAAATGTAGTTCCTTCATTTTAAAGGAGAGAAGAGGAAGGGGTATTACATTTGTTATCAAAAAAATTGCAGCCTGAATATTTCCCTCCAATCTAGAACAATTTTTTTTTTCAGTTTTCTAAAGTAGGTGGGAATAGGTGCCAAGCATACATAGTTAAATTTAGCATTTATCGGATAGGTTTAAGAAAATTGTAAAAAGTTTTTTTTCCAAACAATAGCAAAGTGATGACAAACTTTTCAAAGTAGTCAAAAAGTGCCAACCATTTTTCAAAAACCAAAATTTCCTTTGTTTTCTTATAAAAAACCAGGCATTTCAAACAAAATATTTCAAAAAGATTTTTTTGTTTATTCATCATTACAATACGAATATTCACCCACAAAAAGTCATGATCTAAAAGTTTTGATAAATGGTGAAATTGTTTGTCATGAACTTGATGTGATGATTTGAAGTCAAGAAAAATGACTGACAATTTTGTTTGGTTTTGCATTCATAGATGGACAATAAATTTGCAAAGAAATCTCTTTCAATGATGGCCAAGAAAATGATAGAAATGGCGAAAAAATATCCAGAGATTGGAAAACGAATCCCAACAAAAGTAATCTCTTCCTTTTGTATTTATGAGCTAAGTGCCTTTGTCCCTACTCAACAATCCAATTTTTATTTTGCTTTAGTTTTACAATAATAACCCTCTTCACTATATTGAGGTGATCCCCTCATGTATGGTTGGGACTTGAGACCCAACATGTGAATGGTCCCTAGTAGTCAATTTTTTTGGTGTCAGATTTTGCTTAAATGCCAAAAAATTTAGTGGGTTGCCACCAAAAGAAAGGCTTCCTTGGAAATTTTTGAAGGATTTGTAAAAAAAAA
>Ga0209611_10001761_pt1 | contig 37544 bp, 26 predicted proteins | sample S1TSphgellanicum_3_FD_187693 | JGI IMG/M metagenome (GOLD analysis project Ga0209611, IMG submission 187693) | Host-associated microbial communities from peat moss isolated from Minnesota, USA - S1T2_Fc - Sphagnum magellanicum MG (SPAdes) (version 2) | ecosystem: Host-associated > Plants > Peat...
TATGTTCACAAAAATAATTTCAATAGCTCTAAGATGCACTTGGAAAGCCACAAGACCATGTTGTATTGAATGAAACAAAAGTCACTTTATAACATATGAACATCCATGAAATTGTTCAAACTTGTGTGATGTCAATCACATTGATTTCAATTTGATCAATTGTCTCTAGTATTATAAGTCTACAATGTTATTTATGATGATTATCTCATATGTTGCCTTGTTTGTGTGGATGGTTATAGGAGCGAACAATTGTGATTAAATTTTAATGATGATCGATGTTGTTGTTAGAACTTGAAGTCATGCTTTATGTTTTGAGAACTCCTTTTACCTTCATAATTTGAAATATTCTTGAACTTCTTTTGAAAAAAAGGTTGTTTTCAAGCATTATGAAGAAATATGCAATTGTGCTCTACTCCTCCAAGATGTTTTTTTTTTTTCAATGTTGTTGTGATCATGTTTGCTATGACTTGGGTTTGCTCTTTCATTGTGCGCTATTTATTGTTTGCCAATTTGTTTTTCGCAACTCTTGTGCCTTGTGAATGTTTTGTATTATAATTCCTAGATCTAATGGTGTTGCAACAAATTTGACTTCATGACCTATCATGGGATGTTTTTTAACACCACCTAGCAATGTATGAAAGTAAAGCTCTAACCCTTTGGATGTTCTACTTTCTAGAATTTGAAGGTATTTGCAAGATGTTCCCATGGTTTGCACTTGATTCTTGGAAGCTTCAACAACTCCAATTCCCGAATGAACTTGGAGACATCATGTTTGATTATTCCCCATTTTGTTTCCAAAGACCTTGCTAATCTATATGCATAAAAAGTCAAGCAATTTTTGTTGTGATGTTTGAAACTCCTCTCCCAAAACGTGTTGCATTTCTAACCATTGCCTATGATCATATCTTTTAAAATGAACAACAAAGTTGGCATTCCTCTTCAGGGACAAAGTTTTTCCCCTTCTTCTTGCTTGCAATAATATTAACAACTCTTATTGTTGTCAAAAGATCTTAGTTTCGGTGCATACAGGTTTATACCACAAAATGCTAGTGAAATACAATATAAATGTCAAATATCATCATGGTATCCTTATGCATTATGGAGGTTAAAAAAATGATTCTTTGTAATCCTAGTAGTAGTTATACCATATGCAAGTGACAATGGATGCCATCATGTGTGCAAAACACAAATGGCTCCAACAAATTACAATTGCAAGGGCATTGTTTATAAATAATAAAAATGCTCTAATGGAATTACATTATATTCTAGTTCTACATGTTCCAAAATGGTTCAATTTTAGGTTGTCAACTAGACATTGGACATTTAATGCCAATTTGATTTAGATTTATGATTTTAAAAAACTATGGTAAATAATGAATAAATATTTAAGCTTTCAAAAAACATGTGTTCATTCTTTTGTCAATTTCAACCCTAAAGGTTCAAGGGCTTAGGTAGCCCTTCACCTAGCAGCACTATGATCATTTATAAACCTCCATTTGGGTTTGAAACAAACAACATAAAATCTCCCAAAGTCAAGGGGGCCCAAAAAAAGTTCAATCTTGTGAACACATATCCTACCATGTGCAACTGAAGTGCATCCTATAATTAAGCATGCTAGTCTTCATACACAAATATTATCCTTTTATTATCAAAGGATGTGGACTTAATTCCCATTTAGAACATAAAACTTGTGCAGAAGCACAATTCACCCTCCCAAAGGTAAAAAAATGTAGATTGTGAGGAGTGATTACTGTAAAAAAATGTAGATTGTGAGGAGTGATTACTGATTGCCAAACACAAAGAGGCAAATGAATGGGCATAGTAATTTCGGTATAAGGGAGTTTTCAAACCCACTTATGAATAAAAAAAACCCCATCTTTAAATGCAAGGTTTAAAAACCCCAACCATAAGTTTTAAGAATAGATCATTTGATTATACAATATCATGGAATGGTTATTATGTTTGCTAACATTCCATCTTATGAATTCTTTGGATATCTACTTATCAATGGGTGTTTGGTGATGGGTGGTTATACCCTAGTGAAATTAGTTTCCAATGCAACTAATTTCTAATAGGTAAATGCATGTTTGAAGAATGAATGAAAGAAAGATTGGATTGGATCAAACAAAGCTTGAATGTTAAACTAGTTTTTTAGACCCTAGTTGTGTTGAATGGTTAGATGCCAACTTTTGCATTGATTTGATCATTAGAGATGATGAATTGGCCATTAACCATTTGTTTTGACTACCTAGTACCAACCTTAGTTCCCCATATTTGACCGATTTCCAACTTTTTGTATTCATTCACTTATAGTTTCCATATGAATTAGTAAATTTCCAAACTAATATTGCTGCTGCTAGTTTTTGGGACCTTATTAAATTGTTTTAAAAATTTAATGTTATTATTTACATATAAATGTTATGTTCAATCTCTTTTCTTCGTCATATTTGGGGATATTAATTCAAATCCAAGAAACGTCATTTGGAACATTTTGGATAAAATTATTGACAACATTGGGAAAGGAGGAATACCATTGAGGGTGCCATAGACAAACCTTGGGAACAATTGAAGACTTGGTAAGGACTAGCAAAATCTATACTTTTTGATTTTTGGGACAAAGAAAGTGTGCCCCATCCCTGCCAAACATTATTGAACAAACCATCATAATAGGTAAGGAACCATTTTGCAAATCAAAGTTTCATGCACTCAATGAGAAGGCTTAGGGGGAGTTTTTTTAATTCTTTTTTGTTCCCAATGTGTTCCCTAAGACATTCCCAATATCCCATATTGTTTGGCCATGATTCAACTTTCATGTATGTAATTTGTAAAAGGGGCAGGTGGGGAGGTGGGTGATGCGAGTGGCAAAGGGAAGCACGACAAAGCTTGGTTCTATTTTGAGGACAAAAGCAAATTTAGACTTCTATGTTGGGGAGTGCCCCATGTTTGAAAAGTATTGGTGGTGGGCCAATCAAATGGCTCCTTCTAAGAAAAAGAGAAAAAAAGAGAAAAAAAGATTATGTTCCCCCGCCCCCCTTTTTTTAAAGCACAAAAAACGAAAAGAAATATCTAATCTAAAAATTAAAAAAAATTCAACAATATGAAAAGGTGCTTAGGATTTTATACTTTCATATTTTGAATATCACCAAATTTGGCAAATATACTTGTGGACTATCACCACTTTAGCAACATCACAAAATTGGAAAAAAATAAAATAAATACTGGCCCCCACCCTTGAGTCTTTTACCCTACACTAATAAATTACACTACATTTGATTTGTAATTTGCAAATTACAAATCAAATGTGACTCTAAATGATAAGATGAATAAAATTTTCTGTTAAAAATCTGAATATTTTGACATCATATCAGGAAATATTCATAGAAAGCTGAGTTGTAAACATGAACTTGGAATTACTTGGAATTTATGAGATTAAGTCCAATTGCAGATAACCTACATCATATTCTTATAATGAAAATGCAAAGTCTTATTAGTGTATTATTGGTGTCCTGATTGCTATGTTTTTTCATGACATGTATTCTAACGTGTAGGTGGTCTCCCTATTTTGAGAGGTGTTGTTGTTGCAGTAGGTGAAGGTTCTTTTAGGTTAAGTGTTTTTTCACGAGGTCGTCCTCCATTTCCTTATTCAATAGGCTTCTCACAACCCGACACGGTTCAAGAACTTGATGTTTCCCTTGTGGTTTGCCCTCTTTGATTGTTTGTTCTTTGGTCTTCTTTGAACATGGGTCCTTCCATTTTGTTCCTTGTATTTGCCCTTTTTTTTTTGTGGGTGCTTTGGTTTATTTATGATTGGTAGGGGGTCATCATTCTCGTGCTTTTATTTGCCTTGTACTTCTTGTGGATGGGTTCTCATCCCCGCCTTTTTTATGTATAGAGTTTTTCTTCCATACAGTGAGAATAAACTTAGGAGATAATAATATGCTTTGTGCCTAGCGGCAAGACTAGAATAGGAGGAGGGTAAATTATTTTGCTGAAATACATATAATAAATATATATATGTATTTTGTTAAACTTTTGAAAATCGAAAAAAAAAAAAAAACCTTATTCTGTCTGTCCATCTCTCCAGGATCTGCTGAGAGGGATGGATGACAAACAAGAGGAACCATTTTGATAGATGACCCACAAATGGATGGATGATAACAAGTTGGACAATAATGGATGGACGAGAACATCCAACTGGGTGGATGATGATGGAAGCTTCTAAAGCGGAGTCGGGGTTGCTGTGGCGCTGGCTGTGCTTCCTTGACCTCCGGTTTTGCGCGTGTCGTCATGGTCGCGCAGCAACGGCGTGTCCTCACAGTAGTCTAGAGCTCACTTGCCTATCTTCTTCGTCTTCTCCTTCCACCCACTTCTTCGTTTGCTTCTTTGTTTGTCTCTCGTTCTCGTCTGTTGCTCCTCATCCTGTACTTGACTTGAGGTCTCGAACCGCCCCTCTCCGTTGTTTGCTTCAAAGATCTGTGGTTTCTGGCTCTTTTTTCCGGTCTTATTATTATTTCCCGCATCTTCGCTATAGCCCTTGGGTTGTTGTTTTTCTTCCCTTTCTCTCTCACTCTGCTTTCCTTCATCCTCCCTTTCAGAGGGGGTTCAGAAATTTTTAAGAGCGTCGTCGAATCTCCCTTTTTTTGCCCCCTCTTTGCTGTGGAGTTTTTTTGTATTTGTTTCTGACTGCTTCCAGAAATCTTCGAATCTTCTCTTTTAGTTCCCATCATTACTGAGGAGGTTTGGGGATCTCAAGAAGATACTCTTCTTCTCATCTGCTTGATTGGGTTTTGGTGCGTCTGCTGCTCCCTTTGTCTTTTGCCTTTTTCTTCTCTCTTCCATTTTGCATCCTCTGATATCCTGGGAGATAGTTGGGAAAGCTTACGCCTTTTTTTAGAGCTCAAGATCTTCCTTCTACGTTTACGCTCAGGGGTGTGGGCGGGCTGTAGGTGTGAGGGAGGCAGGTAAGGGGGGATTTGTTTCTTTTGCAAGCGAGAGAGAAGGTTTTTGCTGCGTGCGGAGGAGGAGGAGGAGGGTTCGAGAGGGGAAAGATGAATGGGGCGAGTACATCGGAGACGGGAGCTGTTACAGGATCACCAGTGAAGAAGGAGTCAAGAAGGCCAAAGTATACCAAGTTCACACAACAGGAGCTACCGGCGTGCAAGCCGTTGTTGACGCCGGGGTGGGTGATATCGATCTTCTTGATAGTGGGGATCATCTTTATCCCAATTGGAGTCGTCTCGCTGCTAGCTTCCAACAAAGTGGTGCAAATCGTGCACCGATATGACCAGACTTGCTTGCCATCCAACACCACCACCAAGGATGAGCAATTGAGCTACATCCAAAATCCAAACACGGACAAAAACTGCACCGTCACTCTAACTGTCCCGAAACAAATGAAAAGTCCTGTGTATGTGTACTACGAGTTGGACAATTTCTACCAGAATCATCGCAGGTATGTGAAGAGCGTCGATAGCTCGCAACTGGAAGGCAAATCTGTTTCCGACTTGTCTAGTGACTGCAAACCTGAAGACTACGTGAATGGACTTCCCATTACTCCTTGTGGCTTGATCGCCTGGAGTTTGTTCAATGATACTTTTAATTTCAGCACTGTGAGCAACGAATATGTCCCTGTGAACAAGAATGGAATCGCTTGGAAAAGTGATGTTCAAAAGAAGTTTGGTAGTAATGTGTTTCCAACGAATTTCCCCAACAACAATCGGACAGGAACTTCACTCATAGGAGGCGCAGAACTGAATTCGAGTTTGCCTTTGGATCAAGATGAGGATCTCATAGTCTGGATGCGAACTGCAGCTTTGCCCAATTTCCGCAAACTCTGGGGGAAAATTGAGCAAGAGTTTCAGGCTGGTGACACCATCAGTGTAGCAATTCTTAACCGGTACAACACTTACAGCTTCAAGGGGAAGAAGAAACTGGTCCTGTCTACAACTAGCTGGCTGGGTGGCAAGAACATCTTCATGGGTGTGGCATATCTCACCATTGGTGTTCTGTGCATTGTTCTTGCATTAGTCTTCTTGCTCATCCATCTCAGACACCCTAGGCCACTTGGCGACCCCTCTTATCTCTCTTGGAACAGAAAGAACAGCCATGGCACTGACAATCTACGGTCTTGATTTTTGTTACCTATGTGTTTTTGACATCTCACAAAAATCTTCAACCCTATCTTCTTCCAGCCACTTTGTGGGACAAGTGCATGCTCAGAGCTGCTTGAGTTGATAGTGCTTGGAGGTTGAAGTTGAGTGCTTGGAAAGCTTGAGTTGCTGCAAGCACATGAATCTCCAACAAAAACTCTGCATCACAAATCATCAAGTACTTAGGCAGTTTCTTGAGCAATTTTGGGCTTTATACTTTTGATGGCCTTTTTTTCCTTCTTGTTCCTTTGTTTTTACTTAGTTTCTTATATTTGGGGGGATTGGGGGGCACAATAACATGTCCCCAGAAATATTTTCAATTTGAGTTTTTAGGCAAAACGCTATTTGGTGATAGCAGCTTTGGAGATCTGTATTAGAATTTGTTAATATTCTGTTATGTCTTCTTGTGGTGAGGACATGGATGGAGTTTGTTATCACAATATGTGCCAATTCAAAGTGTTCACAAATGAAGCAGATGAGATGCAGACAAGCAGTGTGTATCAATCTGCTGCTGTATGTATGCATTGTGAGTAACACTGTGGTTGAAATTGTGGTCTCCAGAGATTGTTTACTCTGCTTCATGGTCAAGGTAAAATTTGTATTGCAGCTTGAACTCCATTATCTCATGTTGTGCCTCATTTGTTTTATTACCAAGATGTGTAATTTAAAGATCATTGAGTTGCTAAGAACTTGTGGAAGTTGTCCTTTTTGTCTTCAGTACTCTAATTGAAAGACTTTATGCATGTGTGTAGAATTTGTCTTGTGGAATCTTCTGCATTGAAGCAGTTGACTTTTTGAGATATCATCACTCAATTCACTGGAATCTCATTACTTACACTCTTCACTGAAATATCATTACTCACAAGTCTCTAAGCCTCTGTGTCACCTCCCCAACATTGGAAATTGGAAATATAATTAGCAATAAGAAATAGGCATTTGGATTCAAATACATTGCAAAATGCCAAACAATGGGGCAGCATCAACCCACTCTCCACATGGCAGGTCAGTGCTAAAGAGTTTCTGATTTTGAGTAGTTAAATACTATGATTCAAGTACTTGTGAGGGGAGACATCATTGGATGCAAGTATGCCAATTCCTCGTAGAATTCCACTGCAGCATAATGCCAGTAGGCCAGAACCTCAAACTGTACTGTCATAATGTCAAATTCCAGAGCTCCACACTCAAAGACAAGGTAGCTGGTTTTTCCAACCTAGGATTTAACAGCACGATTGCATGTGATGATATGGAACTTCTGCCATTTTGCCGGCTTATTTTCATGAAAGAGGTGACACAGACCTGCCTGGATATTCACCTCAAGCAAGAAGTGATGATTCCTTACTTGGTGAGCTGATCAAATATCTTGCACTGCTGTTTTCACTGCCCTCATTGTGATCATTGAGAATCCGCTGGCGAAAATCCTCTACCATTTGTGCGAGACCTTTCCTCAATGCAACCTTTGGCTCCCAGCCCAACAGGTCCTTTGCCTTGGAAATGTCAGGCTTCCTCATGTGAGGGTCATCTGCAGTGTTCTTGCAGAATTCTATGGTTGCAGCTGGATCTAGCACTTCCTTCACCACCTGCAAGAGTCACTTGCCTATGAGCCATGTATGAGCCACATATTGAGCAGTCAACGTGCCCACAAATTGGTGAAGCAAAGCAAAGCAAAGCAATGAAACATCTTAACCAGGGTGGACTAGTCCATTCACTTCTGTAGCACAAACAAAGACACTGTGATGTAGGTACAATGACCACATATATACTGGTTCAGCCATTTTGAGCAGCTGGAAGAGGTATTTGGTAGAGTTTCTCAAATGCACTCACAATAGTGAGCAAATCACAACTTTGTGTTGCATCAAGTGAGTAAATGGTTCCAAATCACCTGTTTTCAGACTCTTGACTTTACAAAGAGACTTGAGTGAATCTTCGCTTGCTTTATTTGGATGTTTCTCACCAGAGTACAAAAGGTTTTCAGAGAAATGTTTGGTTACATCAGACACTACCCAATACATTTTCAAGCAGCCAGTAGGCAGCTGTGTGATGACTGAATGTAAACAAAACAAGTCACTGACCTGAGCAAGCTCCAACATTGTGAATTCACTGGGGTTCCCCAGATTGAAGGGACCAACATGCTCACCCTCCATCAATCGCAGAAGACCTTCAACCTACAAGACCACACGTGAACATTGTCATGCCACACTTGACAAATGCATCAGCTCAACTCCTGTTCCAAAACACTCCTCATAGTTGGATCACAGACTCTTAACTGGGGCAACCCGCAGTTGAATAAATACAATCATCTCTTTTCAAACACTTCGTCTTCATGCCCCAAGCATCCTCAGGAGCACAACACATGTATGACATGGAGGAGACAAATATGTGTACCAGATCAGAAATATACTGAAATGACCTGGTTTGTTTGCCATCACCATAAACTGTCATTGGCTCCTTGTGAAGTGCCTGTGAAGACAACATAAAGTGTGTCAATCGGATTACACAGAAAATTCAATTCTCATGGGTATGTGAAGTTGCTTGGCTTGCTAGTGCATCATCATTCTTTAGGAAGCCCAGGGCACATGCGTAATTTGTTGCCCATCAGGACCATTGTAATTCAAACATAGGACATACCCTAATGCCCCAGAGACATTTAAACCACCAACTTGAATGGGATGGATTCACCAGTTTCTGGAACCCTGAATTCTAGACAGAGGGAACACCTCAGACATGGAGTGATCAAACCCAGCCCAGCCCATAGATTGTACCTTGCAATAAGTTTTCCATGGAGTCTCAACTTCAAGCTAGGCTGATATAGGACATACAATTGGATATTACACTGAAGAGAAGGGATCTAAGGCAGAACAGACCTGGCTCACAAAATTACTGACAACTCGGCCATCATCAATACACATTCTTGGACCATATGTGTTGAAAATTCGAGCTATGCGAACCTGCACATAAGTGTCTGTTAGATTATAGTGCTGAGGTGTTCAAAGCCACTGACAACACTTTCTGCCAGTTTTGTAGACATCCATCATCATAATTGACAAAGATTAAGCTTTGTGGCATGTGACAGGGAACAGAAAAGTAGCTTTGTGTATAACAGCATTCCTCATTTCAATAAAGCATCCCACTTTCCATTTATGCAGAACAAAGAGGTTGAAGAGCTCAGTTTATCATGACATGCTAACTCTTGAATGTTCATTGCAGTTGTGACTGACAGCATTTTCAACTGGTAGCAGGGGTTTAATGAGCAAGTGTATCCATAAGACCACAATATCTATGAGAAAGACATGATGCACACTCCTGGCAATTTAAGAAGTTTGATCACCCAAGTATGAAAAATGAAATCATTCTCCAAATGCACCTACCTGCACATCAGCCCCTCGGTGGTAATCCATGGTCAATGTTTCTGCAGTGCGCTTTCCCTCATCATAACAGCTCCTTACACCTGCAGTAACCAGGAAAAAACATCATGGGGTGAGTGCTACCCCCAATCAGTTGTACTGTGTTGTACTATGTAGGAAGCAACAGACCAAAAAAGCAAATTACCTTTGCCTTCTGACAATAATATCTCTGCAGCTTTCCAGTAATCACTTGACTGTATTCAAGCATGCGTTGACACCAAAAGCTCTGTAGCGTCACTAGTTCATCATTCTTCCTATCAATTGCATACTTGTATTTACGTGTGCCATATGCTTGTTTTCTTACAGCAGCTACTATACAACAACAGGAGCTGGGTTCAAGCTCAGAGATGAACCGATGGGGTTGACATTGCCCCAATAATCTTCTTTCTGAGGATGCTGCAAAGGATCTCCATACACCTCACTGGTACTTGTAAGCAGAAACCGAGCTCCCACTCGCTTTGCCAACCCGAGCATATTCAGTGTACCCACCACATTTGTTTTGTAACAAAGGTCAAGTGCTCAACAACCTTCCTCAAACAGACAGACAATCCAAACCTGAGGAACTGGTAGGTCAAAGTAACCATATGTTTCTCTGGCTGGAGCAACATCAGGCAAGATTGCAAAGGAGAGAGCTTGGAACTATTTCTACGGAGCTTACGGTAAGTTCTGCACATCAGGAGCATTCTGCTGAACCTTTGGTAACGTTCTGAACTTCACTAAGGGTCTCTTTCCATCAGGGTGCTGTGATTACAACAGCCTAATGTGTAATTAATCATGTTAGGGATTCTGGGAACACATGTTCTCATGAAAAAAAAGGAGAGATGTCACTGTCTGGTGAGTCACAGTTTGACACACAGCTCTCACAGCACTTGCAATTCATCAATCCTGCTTGACTGGTGAAGCTGCAACATGATGTGAGCACAGCTAGTTCAAAAAACATAATGGAAAGTTGCTGTGTCACAGCTGCCTAATGGCAAAATGTCCTAGACCAGCATGAGAGATGAGCATGATTGACTTCTGCAGAAACAGGAGCATTCCAGAGAATCCTGTAGACAATTCTATGACACTAACATAGTCGACCATTGTGGCAGGCAATGTGTTGTGGATTTGCAATGCTTCCTTTGGCTGTGATCAGGCTCAAATGACTTCACCAAAAAAGGGGGAAAGGAATGAGAAAAGGATATGATGGTCTTGACAGGATTGTGCTTGTAGTGGACAGGTGAGGCCGGACATGCAAGATGGTAGATCTGATCCACCTCCAAAAGCAGAGGTTCCACCACGTCGTGACGGATGAGCTCAAAACGATGATTCCCAAAATGGTGCATCACATTCTCTTTCCTACCTGTGAAGAAGTTGTCAACCACGATCACATGATCTCCCCTCGCCATCAGCTTGTCCACAAGATGGCTTCCTACGAATCCCGCCCCTCCTGTGACTACCACTCGCAGCACCTTCCTCTTCAACCCCAATGGCATTTTCGCTGTGAAGGAGGATTGCTTCGGAACCACTGTGGTCGATCTTCTTCGCACTTGAATGCTGTTGTCCCTCCTAATACCGGGTTCTCCCGGTACTATGAGTCCTCGACGTACAATAATGCTCGGCGAGTCCTGCTCAGAGATCATTTGATCGGATAAAAGGAATTCCGTCTGGAGAAGAAAGAAGGCAGATGCAATCGCCATTCCCAGCACAACGAAAATGAGCCGCTGCTCCTTTAGCATATACTCCATCGGCTGCCTCCAGGAGCTCCAGAGTTTCGCAGGAGGCTTCGCCGCAATTTTTTCCGTCTGTGAGAGGTTGTCACGACGTCCATTACTACTCAGCAACATTCTCAACATTTTCTCCACTCGTTTTCTCACAATCGGAAAAGCTAATTGGCGAAAAAAAGCTTCGAAGTCCGACTTATACAAACTTTTGCACTTCCCAACACTTGCATCCGTTGTTGCACACATGCACTCTGCAAATCACACACCAGGAGTCGTGTTCTCGTTAGTGCTCGCTTGATCATACCCAAATACACAAATCACTCGTCAACATTTTCCTTGAAGACACCACAATGCAATGCAGAATTCTGCACGAAACTAGCGAGGAAATAATCACGACGATCAATCACAACGATATGCAAGCAAACAAGCAAGCTCCACCTTTGCAGAAACTTGGCACTCATCACCAAAACACCCGTCTCATCGCGTCTTCCTGCCAAATTTTACAACTCAAGACACCAGAAACAACCTCGCCAAAACAGCTACCACCGAAATTTGTATGTCAACAAAACACATCGGAACAGGTTGAGACCAAACTCCACACTGCCGATACCCCTGTCCTGGTCCTCCGTCGCCTCCATTCCGAGTCCTTCGCCAGACCTCCCGCACAGACAGACCACAGGAAGGTAAAACATGGGGGGACTTAGCAGCTTTTCCAGTGCCTCCCTCCCTTCGTCCCTCCCTCTATCGCTCCCTCTCTCCCGCCCCCTCCCTCTCTCTCTCTCTCTCTCTCTCTCTCTAGTTTTGCTGCGTACCCCAGGCCTCCTTCTGTAGCACACCTGAGGAAGGTAAGACATGGGGCAGGCAGCTGCTGACTGCCTCCCCTCTGTCGCTCCCTCCGTCCTTCCCTCTCACACTCGCGTTCCTTTGCTACTTGGCTTCTCTACCTTTCTTCCCTCCACGGCTGATCGTGCACGCGTGCGTGCGTGCGTGCAAGCGAGCGAGCGAGCATTCGTCCGTTCGTCCGTCTCTCCGTTACACAAGCGTTTGGGCATTCACCTGGTTTCTTTTTTTTTAAATCAGTGTTTTTTAAAAACAAATTGGCGAATTTTAGTACCACCGGCGACAAAATAATAGTCACATGCGAATGCTACAAAGGGTTTTTTTTTTTTTTAAATTTAAATTGCTAATTTCGCCATATTTTGAGCGAAAACTGTCAGAAATCGCCAAACATTGCATTACATGGAGGTGTGCAGTACAAAGTGGGATTTGGAAAATTTTCAAATTTCCTCCCTAATCCCTAGTAGCCAGATTTGGCTCTTTTCTCTAGTGAATGATCGCCAGTCCACCTACTTGACAAATTTAATTTTTATAAATAGATATATTTTTTCTTAAAAAAACCCAATACTAATGTTGTACTCTCTAGCCGCCATTATTACTGGTGAAATTTCGTCAAAAAGCGAAATAAAAACTCAAAAAATTCGAAAATGAAATCTTTTTTGAAAATGTCAATCCTCAGGAGTCAGTATTGAGAAAAATAAAATTAGGAAAAATATCCAGATTTTTAAATTTGGTTTTCAGTATGTAGCCAAAAATATAGAAGGATGATCAGAGATTTTTGCTTCATATCTGATTTAGAGCCAAATTTGGCTAAATCTTTGTAGAGAGAAAAAATCATTACATTTTTTACACCTTCCTATTTTGATTGACACACGAATTGGAAGACCTGCCCACAAATTACTAGTGTATTTGGACACCACATCCTAAAGCAGAATTTGTCCTCCAAGAAATGCCCTCTCCAAGATATCTTGCATTTTTGGCTTTGCCTATCAAGGCAAGGATATTGTTAGTGTTTAGATTCATTATAGAGTATAGTAGCTTAAGGGATTTTTATAGGCCCCTAGGTAATAATAATAATAGGTCTATATATTTTTATATGAGGATTTTTTTTTGAAAGATGATATTTTGGCTTCTTGTGTTGAAACTTGAGATTAGTTACAAAGTTATAATATCTTGAAGGATTTTGGTTTCTTATAGAGGATTTTTTCTTTTTTGGAGATTTTTTTTTTTTTTTTTTTTTTTTTTTTTTTTTTTGTTTTTTTTTTTTTTTTTTTTTTTTTTTTTTTTTGGCATGGTGAAATATTTGAATTTCCATAATTCTTCTTTTGCCTTAAGATACTTTTTTAATGTAAATGGCAAGGCCATGGTGTGACACAACCCTTGGATCCGCCTCACGATCTCGTGGATAATATCATCCATCAAAGAATTTCGGCATGTCAATACCTTCAATAAAAGGCCCTTGATTGATCAACGGGCATTACCAAATGCCACCTTGTGCTTGCCCTCCCACCTTGTGCAAGTCTTTCTTATGCTTAATGTCCTTGACCTCAGAGGTGCACTTGAAAAAAAAATTCCCTAGTGCCTTCAATTGGCACCTTATATCAATTAGTATCATGCTTTTTCTTTTACAAGAAATTTTCTTTTGTCGAAAAGTGAAATTTAAAATAAAAATTTAAAAATGCAGAGATTTTGGTGGAAGGTTTTCAATTGCCAGAAATGAGGAAAAAATTATAACAAAAATTGGTCGGATTTCTATAATTTGGTTTGCAATGTGTAGCCATAAATATAGAAGGATGATTAAAGATTTGTAATTTTATCATCATTAATTTAAATGTAACTGAATTTTTATTTTATTTTTTCAAACTTGATTAACAATGTGACTAACTTTAGTCACAACTATAACATGATTGATTTTAGTCACATTCATCAAATATTAAGAATGAGATTTGAACCCTTGGCCTCCACAACATTATGACAAATCTTTAACCATCCAACCATTGGTTCATGTGGTGACAAATATTGTAATTGCATAAATATAAACATGACATATTTTGAATTTTGAACATTAAAATGTTATAATATAATTATTTAATTTCATATGTAAGTAAATAATTGGTGGTACATAAACAAGTATGTATGTACATATGTACATAGGTGGTGGTTAGTAAGTAGGTAGATAAAAAGTGCATGTGTGATAGTTACTAGGCCATACCTACCTATTTACCTTTGTTTCATTATTTACTTTAATTCATTATATACTTTCATTACTACATTGAATTTTGTAATGCATTCAATAATTTAATTTGTAAAAATTATGATAATCTTGAGTTTCATTTTAGATATTCAAATTATAAAATTTTGGAATCTCAATTGGGGTTATAAACTCAAATACAATCATTTGAATCTCAACTAATTTTTGAGAATTTCTAATTTAATCACTTAATTTAATTCTATATTTGATAAATTGATAATTTCATAATTCGAAATGAATTTTACATGTGAAAATTTGTGATCAATTTCACATGTACATAATTTTATATTTACATTTTATTTAGTGATGGTTTATACCAAATGTATAGACATGACAATAATTTAAAATATTTGTCAACATTTCCAATGTAATTTTTAAAATTACAATAGTGTAATTATGTATTTTCAAAATGAAATTAATTTCAATTCACATGTGAAATACACAATTATGACTTTATTATCAAATTTTAAAATTTTCAGATTACATAATTTCATTAAATTAAGAAATTAAAAATTAAAATTATGTTTGTAAGTAGGTAATTGGTGGTACATAGACAAGTATGTATATCTACGTGTTGCTTATAATGTTTGTTTTAACTAAAATGAAAACTAAACTTAATCATAGTGAACCTTACTATTTTTGCAATTAATGATCAAAACAAACATGGTTAATCATGTCAAACAAGAAAATTTGATTGTACATCACAATAGTCAAATTCAAGTAGTGAAAAGGGCATTTTTTGTTTTAGTGATTTCATTGATTTCAAGGGAAAAGGGGATTGCTTGATTTTTGTGTTGGTAATTTGGTCTTGGGGCAACCAACATGGCCTGCCTCCATGAAGCGAGCACATCTTCTACATGGAATCAATCCTATGAAGAGTTGTGTGTTTATCAAGATGGTATACATTCAATGCACTATAGTGGTTGAAAATAGACTTGGGTGAAAACATGATAAAGTGTACAAAATAAGTTGATGAACTAAAGGTGAGTTAAAGAATGAAATAGTTTTTCGCATAAGTACAAAAATATATATTCAAAATATATTCTAGTTTAATTATGAAATTATTTTACTTAGCATTTTAAAAATACACTGATTACAAAAAATTAAAACTATTGAATAATAAAAGAAAAAAACAAGTATTTTAAAAATGAATTGGTCAAAATGGTGTTTAAGATTACTTTTTCATTAGAAAAATTAATGAAATAAATATGTATTAAGTTAAGATGTAAAGATCATTGTATATTCAAGCAAAGAATTGCAAAAGAATTGTAATTTTTCCATGTTAGAACATACTTGACACATATTTTAAACATATGTTACATTATAAAAAATACACTTCAAAAGCTACTTGCATTTTTAGAAACCTACTTTCAACCGACTTTTATGGTTAAAAATTTGAAAATTAATATACATTATTAAAAAAATGTTTGTTATTTATTACTCATGTAGAAACATTGAATGTATATTTTTTTATGTTGGGTTTCATTGCTATTTTTTATCAACTTAACAAATAGATTGCAAAGGTAAATTGTTCGTATATTTGATCTGCTTTGATCAATCCAATTGTCAATTTGTTCAAAGCATTTGGGATGGCAACACACAAGGTTGGCCTATCAAACATCCGATGTGCATAGCATGAGAGATATTTTAAATGATAAAAACTACTATGTGGAGTAGTATGATGATAGAAACATATTCATGGAGATGTTGAAAAGTTGGATGCCATGGGTGCCCCTAATGAAGCAAGGTATTGTAGATTTTATATGCTTTTGTTTTAAAATACACATACTCATACATACATTGTATATGAAAGTTCAACTAAATATAATGAACCAACATGTGTCCATCTCATGAAAAAAGGTTATAAAAGTGAGAAAAAAATCTTGTAAAAACTTGATAAGGTAATTTATTCTTATACTTAAGTAAATCTAGGGTCCATCAAAAGGCTTTAAATAGAATGTGCACATTTTTACAACCTATCCATGCTAGATCAAACCATGTAACTTTAATTTGGTGCTTGCAAAGGAGGTTTATAATTTGACATCTTGGCATTATTTTTGGTATCAAGAGTGACTATGAGTGAATATTCGTGACTTTGCAATTTTTAGTTTTATGCACATAATTATAATGATGGAATTTAAATAATAAAAATGTTCATTGAGAGAAATGCACAATTCTCAACCAAGTGGGTATAACATAGACATGTCATATTACTTTGGATAGATGGACTTTGAGGGATTGTGATTTGACATGTGCATAAACTATACATTTCTAAAATGTGTTGCATTTAATTTTAGGTTTCACTTTTGGTATTTGGGTTTAATATTTTGATTTTTGCTTATTTGAAATAAATAAATAAATTTAAAAGATTAAATTCAAGGAATAATGGGTATATTTATTGTATATGCAATATAATAGAATTCATTTTTTGTTAAATCACACTAGGTTTTGGTTTGAATTAATCAACAAAAAAGGTTCGAAATGGAGTTTTTAAAAATGGTCCACCTAACATTTCTTGTCGTTTTCCATTTGAAAATTATTATTTGTCAATTTTTTAATTTACCACATACTTATGGTCATCACCCTAAAAAAATCCATTTGTGGTATGATAATCTTCACATGGTTCACAAACTTATTCTAATCATATGAAATCATAATGTTTAATAGATATTGCAAATTTCATAAAAATTAAAACTCATTTCAATCATTTATTGAGCATATTTTCATTTTTTGATACATTGTGATGTACATTTTTTTACCCAAATATATTTTAACATCACATCATATGAAATTTTAAAATGTAGTTCTTTTGGCATTTGATTTCTTTGGGTTTTGACCTACCATAATATGCAAAAACATTGTACAAATCATTCATAATAATGACATTGTTGAAGTTCAAACATGGTACCCTTGCAAAATAATACAAGGTGACGACAACCTTGGCCACCCCATAGTGTGCTTTCACCTTCCTTTTATGTATATGTAATTAAAGAGTTTATTATGCTAACATCAAGCCCAATAATAGTGCATGCTAATTGTCATTAATAAAAATGATTCATGTTATCAATGGATCATTATAGCCATTTAAGTCATCTAAAGACTAGGATCCTATAAGCTTATGTTTTGTTAGGAAAAAAGTTGGGTAACCATATGTTCTTTGATTGTGGCCATGCAAAAAAAAAAATTAGTTGATAAAACGACAAGAAAAATAAATTGCATCCTACTTTCTTTGGTTTGGCTATTTCTATTAGATGTCAACCCAAAACATTAATGTTTAATATTGTCTAAAAAGATGTTCCAACTTTCCCTTACTTAATGCCTTTTTAAACATTAGTCTTGATTAGAAATATTAGCTTCAACTTTTGTATTTAACCCAACACCATAATGAACAAATGATAAGCATAGTCGTCACTTAATTATATCCTTTAGGTTTAGGTATTCATGGTTTTCAAACAAAGTAGAATGTTGAAACCCATGGGGATTTTGTGATTAGTTTTGTTGGGATTGAAGATTTGGCACTAGTTTGTTTTTCATTACATCATATGGTTCTTTGCAATGGTGTCTCATATGCCCTTAATCTTGGGTTGGGCTTACAACCTTTCGTATACACTTTATGAACATTCAAAGCACAAAAATGGAATTATGAGTTCAAATCCTTTACATTCATCATGTTATATTTTGGTCAATTGTCAATTGGTATCAATAGATAACTATTGAAATATGTATGTTACATCTTGAAATTTCTAGCAAGGTTGTTAAAAATGATGTGATGTGTGATTTTTATGTCAATTGTCATGTCAACATCATGATAGATGCGTTGACAATAAAGTCACAAATAACATTGACCAATTGTTTTCATGGTATGTTGCATGTATGTTTTGTAAGTTCCACGTATGTTTTTTAAATTTAATTATTAGTTATTGGGACTAAATTTTAGTCAACAAAGGTGACAAGAATTCAATTTCAAGATTTTCTTTAAAAAAATAATAATTGAACCGTTGAGATGTGGACAATTGAATTTCCATCACCACTTGATGGGCAAGATATCATTTTCAATTTTTATTTTAAAAATTTTCACCACTAAAATTTGGTCATTAATATGGATTAGGGTGTCCACAAGGACCAAGACAAGTCCACCTTGGTCACAATCTAGCAATGATCATAGTTTAATCCCAAAAAATGTGACAACTGAATTTTGATGAATGTTGATCACCATTTCAATGATCAAGATTTTTTTTTTTCAAAATTTGTTTTAAAATTTTGCATTTGAAACTTGATTAGTCATATGGACCAATGTGGACTTGGGTGGGACTAAAGTGTCCACAAGGACCAAAACTAGGTCCACCTTAATCATATTCAAATGAGAATTGATGTTTAGTCCCCATTGGAAAAATAAAAAATGTGGATTGTTGAAATGTTGTGGAAACTGAATTTTGGTTGCCAAATCAATGGTTTAAATTTCAATTTTTGAAAATTTTATTTAAAAACATTTCTCAACTTAAAAATTTAAACAATTTTAAGGATTGAGGTGTCCACCAATATTGTGTGAATATTTGGATCTAAGTGTTAAAACTAATTGTTTTGGACAAACACTTAATTTGATTGTATTTAAATATTAAAAACTCAACTTATGATTTGTTAATCATGGTGGAACATGGGTAAAATTTGGAACCTTTTACCCACTTGTTTTTGGTGGAAGAAACCTTCAAAGATCTACTTGGGGTTTAGTGTTTTAAATTGGCATTATTAAGGTTTAGGGTTTTTTTTGTCTCTTTGAGTTTGTTCGTTTGAATTTTTTTTTGTGTATTTGAGTTCTAAGTTTTGTTTAGTCAATTTTTTTACTATATGTGGTTCGAATTTTGTTTGTTCGAGCTTCAATTTTTTTGATGTTTTGATTTCCTTGGTATATGTGTTCTATTGAAATCATAAGCCTAGATTCAAACCATACCTAGAACCGCATCCACTTCAAGAACTTTAAACCCTATTACCCAACAACCACCATGAATTGGGAAAAAAAATTGAATTGTACATGGAGGTTCTGGAATATTTTTAAAAAAATTCAAAGCTTTACTTGAAAGGGTAACCAAAGTTATAAAATATTTAATACTCAAAACCATATGTTTCTTAAAAATCAATACTTGCACAACACTAATGTCCACATGGATTATAATTAAATCCACCCTAGTTGTGGTTTAGTGACAACTAAAGTTCAATCCCAAAAAAACATAATAATGATAATAATAAAAAAATCTTAACATCCAAATGTGGCAACAAAATTTTTGTTGCAATCTTTAAGATTTATTTTTAAAATATTTAATTCTAGTTGCCTTTAGATTGTAATTGAATTCAACCTATTCCTAATCCTTGTGTGTCATTAGAATGAAAATTGCAAAGATAAAAATGTTTATAAAACATATGAAAACCAAGATAAATTATGAAAAAAAAAGCTTAAATTTAAATCCAAACATAAAACATTTAAATTAAAGAATAAAACATGAAATATGCAAGAAAAAAGTTCAAACACAATTTTATTTTGATAATATATGAAAACATGAACATGAAATGAAACAAATAAAGTTATGGTGTAATATCATACTTTAATAAACTAAAGATAATGGGGTACTGCCTTTATTATACCCCTTTGGGGATTTAGCTCAAATAAAACTTTCATGAAGGCTTTTGGATGCACACTATCAAAAGATTAAAATTTAAAATATATATATATATATATATATATATATATATATATATATATATATATATATAAGTGAATTTTAAGTGAATCATAAAATAAATTACAAATAAATTGGAAATGAATTTAAAATGAATTACATGTAAATTACAAGTGAATGTAGTTCATTATAAATCAACTACAACTCAATTATAAATAAACCACAAGTTAACCACAAGTTGGTAATGGATGAATTTCATCCATTGTGGATGAAAAATGGATGAAATTGATGATGATGATGTTGGTGATGATGTTAGCATACATGACATTTGGACACCCCAATCCATATGAACAATTGAATTGTTATTGTAAAAAATTCAAAAATAAAATTTCAGTCATCACATCTTGATGGACCAATTTTTTTCAATTTTTTTTTTTTGGTCTTGTTTTGAGATTGGATTTTGATCATTGTTGGATTATGACCAAGATGGACCTAATCCCAATCCTTGTGGATACCTTGGTTCGTATGAACAATCAACTTTTTATTGCAAAATTTGAAAAAAAATGAAAATTTGACCATTGAGATGCTGATCAAAATTCAATCATCACATCTTGATATTTTAAAGTTGTTTTATTCTTGCAATTAAATTTTGGTCACCAAAACCTTATCTAGACAATCATTCCTATCCTCCAAAATTACATGACTATTGAATTTTAGTTGTCATTAAATAAAATTAAACTCATCTTTAAAAAAATATTGTTTTGACTTAGGTTGACCTTAAACCATTGTGATGTTAGGCTATGTTGGCATCAAAATTGAAGTGACTATTATAATGTGACAACGCCGGTGTTGATAACCATGATATCTAAATTGCATGGGACCATTGCCAAGTAAAAGACCATGATCTATTGTTTGCATGGGACCATCACTAAACAAGGGTCCGAGATCTGTTGCCTTCATTGGACCGTTATTGAAGGGACCACAATCTATAGCCTACATGGGACCATCACTCAAGCAAAAGACCATGATCTATAACTTGCATGGGACCATAGCCAAGAAAGGGATTGCAATCTATAGTCTTCAAAGGAAGAGAGAAGCCCTCCAATCTAAAGGGAGGTCAAAGTTCACAAAAGTTGGCATTGTGGGCCTTTTCTGACAAAGTGTTGGAAAAGTTTTCCATTTCTAGCAAGGAGAGCACATCAACTCCCTTTGAGGTCTTGAGGCAAGGAAGAATTGCAGAAATATCAAAGGCAAGCCTCCATTGACATACCATGCAATCATTAAACTTTTTTCTCCTTTTGTTTTTTAATTTTGTGCATGTGGTAGTTTTTTTTGTGATGAAATTCTATCATTTTGTGAAAAACGTTTTTGAATGGAATATTCTACTACATATTCTTTTTTTTAAAAATTCGCCAAAATTTGAAAATTTCTCTACATTCACCATAATTTGCTTAAATATGGAAGGACTTTAAAAGTTTTTTTTATATACTTGCATATTTTGAGTATAGCCAAATTTGGCTACTATTATTTATGAGTGATTGTCACTTGAACAACATCACAAAATCGAAAAAAATAAAATTATGTTCACATTATAAGGTTGTTTTAGAATGGTTTCTTGCTTAGAATGTAAAGAAATTGTACACTAATACAAAGGTATGCACTAGGAATAGGTTCTTTTAAATCATTTAAAAGATTTTTTTCTTCCTTTTCGGCTTTGCAAAATTATGCAAGTTAAAAACTTCCCTAGGCACATGTGGTTTGAGTTTCAAGCCACATTTATTTATTTATTTTATAGTTATATTTACATTCACAAAGAGTTTTAAATAATTCTAGTTTTATCATCATCTTGTTTCAATCTAGCATTTTTCGAATAAAAGTTATACAAATTGCATAACTGAAAAAACTTCATTAAACGAATGCAATCAAAACTTCAGGCCCATTGTTTTTATTTTCTTAAAGTCAGATAAAATTACAAGCTTTACTCACAAATTAGATAGCACAAAATACCAAGAACCGAAAGGACATTCTCAAAATGAAATAAGTAATATGTAGAGTGAATAAATCCTAATAGGGTAAAAATAAAATCCTCCTTTTACTCCTACCTATGTTGGTAGTGGTTGAAGCCAACAATGTGCCTACTAAAAATGTGCCACTTTACCTCCTCTTTGGGGTTTAGGGTTTTTGAGTTTTTTACGCTTTTTTAGGTGAGACAAGTAACCATTTGTAAGCTTCAATTTTTGTGTTGTCAACGTTTGTTTTAATGTGAATCAACGATTGAGTACATGATCAAAATGTTAAGCAATGATGAGAAAATTGATTACACTTTGGAACATGCGTTGGAAGAACTCATTACCACCTAATGGAACAATGGCTTATTCCACTACGCTCACCACATTCTGATGTGTAATGGGCCCTCCATAAAACATAATGATTTTTGTATTGCCTTTTCTGCTTCTTTTGAGTACACCTTAAAAGGCACAATGCACTGGTCTTCTTGGGGTCTTTTACTTGACCTCACCATCATTCAAAATCCACATGCCCATTGAACAAATCATGAGAACCGTTTATGTTATGGAGCATGTTCGGTATAGGGCATTGTGGCCACTTGGAAAATTGGTTAATCATACTAGGCTCACCCAATTCCTCACAATGGCCTGTGCATGGCAGGTTTCCTTAATAAAAAATGCACAAACATACTCCCTCGTGTCCAATTACTGTGATTTATTGCCCCCACTAATGAAAGTAGTCATATGTTCTCCTTTCATGCCAAATTGACCACTTCAAATAATAACCCATCAAATAACACATAAATTGAAGGTTTTGGAGGGGATGCAAATGGATGTGGCAAGTGGTATTCTATGGAGCTAAAGATGAACCTTTCCAGAGTTGGCTAAATGCCATGTATGGAGCTAAAAGGCAATGGACTCTCTCGTGCATCCTTCCAATGGACTCCCTTGCAATTATGAATATGTAAAGGCCTTTGGGGAAGGGCATTACCTTAGTACCTTGGCCAATTAGACACTAATTATTTTATTTTCAGAAATGTTGAAATTTTCAATGATTAATTTTTTTCCAAATAAAAAAATATTGTGAAGGAAAATATTGTGAAGGATATTTAAGAATATTTCATTTTTTGAAATGAATGTTTCAAAATTAATTCATTATTTGATGAACATGTGTTGAAATGGCCAAGGTACTATGGTACCAGAATAAGAGGCTTGTGTGAGATGAGGCTCGGTGAGGCTCTAGTTCTGGTAAGAGTCTCGCTTTAAAGGCTTAACTGTGGGACAGCTCCACCACTTTGGTTTGTAGGATTTTTGGTGATGCCTGATGGGTACAGGTACTTCTTAGGCAAGAACTCTTCTAGATAGGGGGAAACTACGTGTTGTGTGTGTATATGGTTTTGGACTTACACTATGTGTAAATGTAAATGTCATAATGAAATTTATTTACATTCTTTTTAAGTGTATATAAGGTCTATTTACATTCATGTTGGTGTAAAACCATATAAATTTAATTTATGCCATGTAAAATTGTGTAAGTGTAAAATAAATACATTTTAATGATTTTACGTGGTCATGTAAAACAATGTAAAAACATGTCACTTCTATTTTAGGAGGGGGGCGGGTGTGGGGGTGTGAATTTCAAAATGTTTTTGTGAATAGGTCAATCAAAATGACTCATTGCAAATTTTTTAGATAAAAGAACATGTGTGCCTTGAGATGCACCACAACCAATTAAACTAATTAATATGAATCACAATAAATACCCAAGCTTTTTTTAAAAGCATAAGCTAAAAATGATGATGAATAAAGTTAAGAATATAAATTTTACTTAAGCAACAAGTGAGAACAAATGGACCAAAAAATGTGCATCCAAGATATTCCCTTGAATAGGGAGTTACAATTTGTCCCATATCCTTTGCCCAAAAGTTTGCTCTTGTACTGTATATAGATGGCTACAAGGAAGAACCTTCCATAGTTCCATATTGGTAGAAAATGGCATTCTTTTTTTAGAAGTATTAAAAACATCAAGACTTTTTGTGAAGGGTCAATCAAAGTGGCTAATGGCAAGAAATAAAATAAAAATTGAGTGTTGGCATGCACTCACATTGGGATGCAAGTAACTATAGTCATTAAAGGCATACAATATATATGGCTCAAAACATTTATATGACACTGTGTAAATGTATTTGACAAATATTTCTAGGAGGTTTAGGGTTTAGACCGATGAACAAGTCCGTGCCATACTGCAATGAATAACTTGTAAGGCAATTCTTTGACTGTGAATTTTTTTCAAAAACCAACAACTGACAGTTCTCTGATTCTAAATTGTTTAGAAAACCAAAATCGGTGGTTCTCTGCTTCGTCAAAACCTGGGCCCTGTTTGTTTGGTCAAAACCTGGGCCCTGTTTGTTTGGTGTACGTGCAGTGTGCTTAAAAAAGTGTAATACAACAGAGCTGGCATTTCAACAAGTGTAAAAATGGCTGCCTTTGAGGGCATTATGTTTTTTTTGAGGTGGGCATTACTCTTCTTGAAATGCCCATTGTCATTTAAAAAATAAGAATTCCGTGATTTTACACCAGTATTTTACAAGGTATCATGGGGAAAAAACCCAAAAAAAAAACCATGGCAGTTTTTACATTATGTAAAGCCTAAAGGGGAGGTTTTACTGGAATTGAGCCCACCTCAGGGGGTCCTTATTCCAATAAAACCTGCCCCCTTAGGCTTTTACCCTACACTAAAAATATGTAAAAGACTAAAACAGACGGTTATCAACAAAACCAAATACCTGCCCAACACTGGTTATACATACATTAGTTCATTGTATTGGGATCAGTAACATGTTGATTTGGACTCCACAATTTTTGTTTTTGTGTTACTTTGAATATGCAAAGTAATTGGAGAAATTTTTTTAGTGTAAAATGGGATGCATGTGTATCTGGTGTAATTTACCTCCACGATTTGGAGGACATGTAATTCATTTCAAGGAGGGTCCTTATTTACAAGTTCATAATGTCATACAAGTGATATCTCCCCCCAATGGATGAAACCCTGTCAAACTTCATCAAAAGAAAGCACCCAAGAAAGGGAGAGAAAAAGAAACAAGGGGCAAGGACCAAAGTCCAGGCAAGCAAACAGCCCAAAAGAGGCCCGCCACAAGGAGGCAAGGGAATCACTAAGTACCCAAACCTCTACCAGTCGCTTGAAGCATATGAACTACATAAAGGAAGGGGACATATGTCTTGTTTGATTACTAAACTAGATCATTTTGACACTTGAAGTTAGAGTTTTTAGTGTTCTGCACATGGAGTTCTTTACATATTTTGAGTTTAGTTTTCTATTTATGTTTTTTGTCCATTATTTTTCCATCATTTTGACTATTTCATAGTAAATTAGAAGATTATTCAAGTCTCTTGTTCATTATTTTTTCATCATTGTAATTATTACATAAGATATCGTGAGATAGATTACTCAAAAATGAAGTTATAACCTTAAATTTGAATTACATTTAATTATCTCTCCACTGCTTTTCAGTTTCAAAGACTCCTTTCTCTTCCTAACAAACGTGGCCCATAGCAGGGTTGCATGAAATGAAACACCTTTCATTGTGAACTTGTTTGGTGACATGAATTTTTTTGATTAAATGTAATTAGGTAGCACAGACCAATTTTCACATTTTCATTGCTCCAATTGCAAAATTTTAAAATATCCATCTATATGGATTATAATTTTATAAAATTCATCAAAGTTTTCATGGAATTCCATGAGAACTATTATGGATGAAAAGTTGATGATTATGAATGAATTTCATCCATCACGGATTTTCAAATGAATAATCATAAGTATGAATGAAAAATAAACAGTATTAAACAAAGAAATGAACACAAGATAATGAACTGTATTTACATAAAAAGCGAATGAAGATGGATGAATTCGATTCATTATGAAGGAAAGGTGAATATTTAGTATAAACTTCATCCATGAATAAGAAACTAAGCTACATAAATGTACCATCATGTTTCATGTCATATGTTCTATGCAAGTATTTTGGAACCTTCCATGAATGTTTTATGCGAACCTGGCAAGGCAAGGCACCATCCCCTTAGGTGGTAATGGGTTCTTCTAGGGCCTGTTCCAAAACATAAGCAGTTTTCTCATCGTCAACACACATTTCAATCACATGCTCAGTTGTTGATTCACATTTTAAACAGACAACAGACACTGACAACACAAAAAATGGAACCTATGGATGCCTGTTGCAGCTAGGAAAATGCTTGGGAAAGGGCGGAATAGGACTCCAAAACCAGTTACCATTTATGGAGCACATCCAAGACCTGACCTTCCCCTTACCTAAGGCACTGATAGAGGTGTGTGCTAAGGAAGTTAGAAACCCTATATGTGTTGTGTACAACAGTGTCTGACTGAGCTGATAATTGAAGCATAGCAAAGTGAGTTAAGTCATGAATGAAACTCACAGCGAGTTTTAAGGACAGGCATCAGTTGGAGTGCCGGACATTGATGTCCAAACATATTGATGTCCAAGCACATACTGCACTTCGGTGCCACTTGAAAATAAAAATGATGACACTTGTGAAGTTTGAGAAAAAAAACCCAAACCACGCACACATGCCATGAGCGTGCATATGGAAATGCAAATAGAGAAAAAATACACTCTAAATCATTACCTTGGGGGGTTGACGTGAGTTTGTTGGTCATCACCTAGCATGCCTTTAAGGCTCTTGGTGAGCCAAATTGCAGTCTCTCGTGGAGAGACCTTGCCTCTCCCAAAAGGCTTCAAGACAATAGAAAGCTCCTCCAGTCGATGCTGTGACAACAATTGAGCAGAGAGCTCCAGCAGACCTTCCAAAGCCTCTGCCCTGTGTCTGCAGGACTTAACATCCAAGCCCTGACCTTGCTGTTGATGCACACTGTGACTAACCTGTGTGTTGGGTTGACTATTGACAGTGCCTACAGCAGATACGGACACAACCTCCACGTCTGAGCCTTGGTGGGGTAGGTCCAGCAGAGAGCCAAAGTCCATTTTCCTGCGGAGTGGTTCAATGCCTGTCTTTGCAGCATGAAATGCAATCTCACCCATGCCACTATAATCAGAGTCTGCATGTTGATGGTCAGAAGTAACCCCCAGTCTAAAAGTGTGGTGCCTGATGATATGGATCACATCATTGAAAGCTGGCTGAATGGGTTCTACAGATGGCTTTTCATTGACCTGGATGGTGCCTTTCTCTTGAGTCTTCTTGATGATAGCAGTATCTATATCAAACAAGTGCACTGGCTTCTCAGACTCTGGCACAGGTAGCACAAATGATCCAGCTTCTGACCTGCTTGAAACAGGTGAAATATTGGTCTCCATTATCTGTCTTCGTGGAGTGGGAAAAGAAGCCCTGGCTGTTGTGACAGAAATTTGGCTTTGAATGGAAGCAGGCATTACAGCTGTAGGTGGCTTCAGTTGCTCAACCTGCATCTTCACATCCTCATGAGAAAGCAGACTTGGATGAGGTTCAGTACCTGAAGTCAGTTTGAATTCTGGAATCAGGTCCAATCGAGGAGCATTCACCGAGACATGGGGTGAGTGATCACTCAAACCCAGTTCTTGCCTGATGTTCCCACTCTCACTTTGGCTCGAGTGATTTGAGCAAGCCAAAGGGGCATCCTTAGATTTCAACCTCTTGCTCAGACTTGACATGTGTTGTATGTTGGCCTTCTTGGATTTTGTGGCACCTGACACTGAGCCTGAGGTTTGTTTTGAGGAAGATTGAGGAGATGCTCTTGTTACTGCTGCAAGTGTCATGATCCGAGTAGTTGGTATCAATGAGCTAACATGTGTGCTAGCAAGAGGAGGTGAAGTTCTTCGAGCTGGAGCTCTGTGAGATAGTGATGACTTTCTTGGAGTACTTGATACAGCAGGGCTGGCAGGCACTCTCTGTCTCTTTGTCACTGCTTCTTCCTCTGAACTTTCCTGTGCCTTGGGTAGAGCTGGTGGAAGCCTACCTGGCTGCCATCTAGCTGGAGAGTCTGCTGGAGCCTGCAGTAACCATTCCAGAAAACATAATTAACAACAGTCAAAACACTGGGTTGTCTGCTGAACAAATCAGGTGGAACTAAAGCACAGAGAATCCAATTTTTGCACCTTAAAATCAGATCTGCAACCTGAACACACTAGTACTGTGGAGACACTTTTACATTTTCTCTGAGTTTGGCAACTTGTGGTGATCTTTTGATACTTGGGTCTGCCTTCTTCCTCAGTGCATTCCTGACTTTGGCTGCAGGAGTCTGAGGATTTTCAGGGACAAGAGCACTGCGATTTGACCATGGGACTCTTGGGGCACTCTGTGCTGCCAGCTGGCCAGTTGTTTCTTCTCTCCTTTCCCTTGTTGCACCATGCTTTGGTTGGAGTATATTAATTGCATGCTGTGCCTCTGCAGCTTTGTCCTCCTTTACCCATTTTTTTGCTGTTGTATGGACTGGATTGTGGGGCGAAGGTGCAGAGGGTAGAATGGCTTCCCTTGGAGACCTGTTGGCAGCAGAAAACATTAGCTTGCTAACAAGCTTCATATCTAAGAGCATAAGCAATGGCACAGATGCAATAGATGGCATAGGACACTTTCTCCACACTGGTAACAACTAAAGTGCAGGTATATGGCACAGACAGTGTTCAACACCACCACTCATGATGCCAAACTTCCAAGACTTACTACCTATCTAGCAGGACATTTTACTCGGGAGCAATGCAGCCATCCTGAGGGCATACAACAGTGCAACATAACAATCAGATGTTGGCATTATAACCTCAAAGCATCCTTCTGCCCAAGGGTATTGTCTGGCCAAGATTGATCACGGATCTCTTCCGCAGCTGAGGGATTTGTCATTTCTCCATGCTCAGAGGCTACACTTGGGCTGCTTCTTGCACTCATTGTGATGCTCTCTGTGTCCGTGCTGGTATCCACATTACTTTTCCCCATTTTCTCCAATGGTGTGTGACTCATTCTGACAGGCATTTCAGGGTGTCGGCAGTGAGCAGGGACTTGTAACTGACACTGTCTCACATAGAGCTGCATGTGTGGATGTCTTATGAGCTCTGCAGCCTGCCCTCAAACAGAAGTACTCAGATGCAAATAGAAGCAAGGGAGGATGATTAGAGCCATGGGACACACATGTAAGCAACTGATTGGTCATAATCTGCCAGATTTCTCTCTATTCATGGAATTGCTTGAAATAGCATTTAAGACAGTGAATGGACTCACAGTTGGCCGGTGGTCTGGATTCTTTCTTAGCATGCTTCTGATCATGCTTTTGCTGCACCAAGAGCCCACTCAGCAAAGTCAACTACGTGAAACAACTGTTATTCTTGCTTGATGTAATGAACTAGTAAGCTACTATTTCAAGCAGGGTATCTTCTGTCACAAATGTTGGCTAGATATGTGACTGCCTTTTGAGACCTGGATGTCTGGAAAATGTAGATTTTTTTTTATGGTAAGTATTGAGGAGACACTCACAGTGGACTAGAATAGTTACTTGGAAGTGGCCCAATTGCTGATCTGTTGATTTTACTGATAAGCCCTTGCATGTCCTGGTACAAGCATTTATTCCATCAGGTTTGCCAGGTAAGAACCCCTTTGGACATTTAGTGAGTGGAGTTAAGTTGAAATATCATATTTCTGAGATTGCAGATGAAACTCCACAACAACACTTTCAGGTAACCATTCAGTCAGTTCTCGCCAAACCAAGACAAACATGACAAGAATTAGAGGTCATAACGTTTTTGTGAGTCACTCACAAAGTATCAGACCATCACCTTCATAATGATTGGCAGTGATTAGCTGCCACTACTCACTGACTTCATTAGTTCCTGACTGTAGGTGTGGTATGTAATAATCTGATCGAGACTTCAGGGAGAAAACCAAACAAGTATCTCTGTCCTGAGTTTCTGTTGCATTTCCTGAAGCAATGGTGAGACACAATCATGATGTTGGCTAGCACTCCAGAGACAATTAATAGAAGAACTCAGGAGCTTGTGATGGTAAGCTTCATTTCATCTTGGCTTGCCTGTGTAAAAGCAAGCATCAGGTTAAGATATCAATATACTCCCTTCCTACCAGAATTTTGAGAGAAACTTGAGGAGGATAACATCTCCTGAGGACAATATCTTTCCAGTAAATAGGAAGGACCAACTCACAAAGGCTTTGAAGGCTGGACGATGAGCTGTCATTTCATACATGCAACACCCTGCACAGCACCTGCATAGAGTTCATTTGCATCCACAAGCTCCCATATATGGTCTACATATTACTAGCAACAAAGCTAGATTGGGCAAACAGCTGTGGTGGAAACATTCAATCCAGACAACTCACCCAGTGACCAGATATCAGACTTGAACCCATAGGGAATGTCTGCAAGGAGCTCCGGACACATATAGTTTGGAGTGCCAACAACCTGTCATTGACATCAAAACCATGATTTCAACATTAGGCAGACATCCACTTCACAAAAGGAACAGCACATTCACTTTCATGTAAAAGGATTGTGCCAGAAGCAACAGCGGTAAAGTCAGTACTCACAGAGGAGGCTAGATCATCTTTGTTGAGAATCTTTGCTAGCCCAAAGTCTCCTGTCAATGCCATGAGACTATAAGAAATCTACCTCCAATACAATCTGACAGGACCAACAAGATTCTCTGAATACGAGGTTGAAAATTTACAAGAGAGCTTGCAAATCCTGTTGAGATATCATGCAATTGCAACTAAAATTGGAAGATTATTTTGCTTTCCTTAAGTAAACTCAATCTAATGTAGCCCTTCAGGAGGTTGTGAATAGAACATACCAAGTCGAATCTCATGATCCTTTGTTAGGAAGATGTTTGAGCACTGTGCACAAAACAATAAGTCATTGTCACTATGCAGGCACAGGGTGTGCAGAGGGAAGCATAACCAGCACAGAAATCTCCAGACCATCATGCAGGAAATCAAATTGAACTGTTCTATAAAGGCTTCAGGAAAACAGAAAAACAGTGAGTGTAGGCTTGCCTTAAGATCCCGGTGAAGAACACGATTTGCATGCAGATAATCCACAGCCAGAAGAAGCTGAGCGAACCACTTCAAGAGCCTCTATGACAGAAGACCATATAAGCCTCCAGTGAGTCTAGAGTATCACAAGACACTGAGCTTTGAAAATGATGTCTCCTATTGCAGAGGAGTACGTGTTTTAAGACTGGTGATGACAGAATCTACAGAATGGCTAACTTGTCTACGTTGTGATGCCTCTTCCCCATCACAATAAAGCCTGCTTAGGAATTGTAGATGAGTGACCATGATTCAAGCATATTGGGGCTATCAGCCTCTTTTCAAAAGCCAGCTTGGCCCAATGACAGCAACTACTGAAAGGGGGGTCACATTCAGCTTCCAAAGATTTTCAAGGCTTCTATGCTTGTGGGATGCAAAGGTTGTGTTCATAAACTCAAAAATTCAACTGCAGTGTCAAAGGTGACTTGAAAGTCTTGTGTTTTTCCAAGCCATTTTCAACACTTATCTTCATGCAAGCTTGTGTAAGTGGATTCAATAAAAACCTTCCATCCAAGGAAGGCAGTGACATATAAGATCCGAAAGGAAATCTGCTATCTCTAGTTCTTAAAGCCAAGAAAATAGGATACCAAGAGTGGTGGCATAATTGTGGGAAATGATGTTACCAGGGGACCTGGATAGAACAAAAACTCACCTCTTCACAGAAATACTGCCCTTGTGCTTTGCTGATAAGGTCAGCCCTGCAAACCAGTACAACATAAAGACCTTTAGTGCTACTGGGCATGCAAAATTACCCAGGCCTTCCCCTAGCAGACTGAATTGTGAAGCAAGCATTCCATACAATTCTCGGTTTGGCCCTAAGTCTTGATGCAAAATCCCTATGGCTAACATATAATGCTTCAAATTGCTCCATTTTATCAGTTCTTTGGCTCAGTGTAGAACTGCCTTTAGGACATAGGGGACAGTTTTGTGTGAGGGTTTGGACAAAGCAAACAGGAGTACTACTCACAGGTCAGCCAATTATATACTCACATGTCACCACCTTCACAGTAGCCTGTAACTATGCAAACATAGCACCCCTGCATAAAAAATGTCACAAAAGAATCAGCTTATCGGCTACTTGCATTTCTCATAAAATCAGAATGAAGAGAAAACCAGCTACTACCTCAAGACATCTCTACGAGATTGCAGAGAAAACTCCACAAAAACACTTCAAAGGAAGTTGTTGTATCAATTCTGGCCAAACAAAACAAGCACCACAGAATGAGTGCAATCATAACCTTGTGAGTATCATTCACAGAGTATCAGACCATCACCTTCATCATGACATCCTAGCTGGCATTACTCCCTACTGATTTGATCACTTCCTGATGGTGGGAGTAGATAAGTGTAATAATCTGCTTAAAGTTCAGGAATGATCATGCAAAATCTGCATCCTGAGTTTCTGTCACACTTCCAGAAGCAAGGGGAAATCTCTCATGATGTCAGCTAGCAATCAAAAGGCATAGCTGATAAGAAAAAGTCAAAAGCATCCTCATTCAAGCTGCATCAAATTTGTTCTGGAAGCTTCATTTTAAATTAGCGTGCCCCCATACAAGCAAAACATCTAAGCCTAAGGCATAGAGAGGCCTCCATAGAGAGGCCAGTGGTTGGGGCCTCCTGCACCAGCCTGGACATATCCTTTAAGCATACCACTAGCGACTACTTGCATGCCATATATTCATTTTAGCCACTACAATACACGTCTATGTGATTGCACAGAAAACTAAACTGTGGCACATTGAACATAACTGTTGTGTCAGGTCCAGCAAAACCAAGATGAACACAACAAGAATGAGAGTGGTCATAACCTTGTGGGCATCAGGCACAAAGTGTCAGACCACCACCTTCATCATGAGTGGAAGTGACTAGCTGCCATTAATGCCAACTGACTTCATCGGCCCCAGATAGTGGGTGTAGATTTAAGTGTATTGTAATCTGCTCTAATTTCCAGACAAACAATAATACAAAAATCTATGCCTGAGTTTCTGTTAGGTTGCCAAAAGCAACAGGAAGACTCATTTATCATTTCAGCAAGCAATCAAGACTATTGCCAGACTACTGCAATAAGACATAATTGGCTTACCTTCTCAACCCATGACTCCTTGTACTCCACAATGTATGGGTGCTGAACTCTGGACATCAGGGACATCTGAAACCCAGCATATCACATTTCCATCCCAAAAGACCCGAAATCTGAATATCATTAGCTAGACAACAGCAAATCGAGAATATGGAAATGTTTAACAGTTACCAGCAATCCCCATGAGAAAGCATATTTCTGCAGTCTTGTTCAGAGTTGCTAATAAAAGAATAATTTCAGAATTACAATTTCAAATTACACAAGTGCTAAGTAGATATTATGAAACACACTAGGATAGACAAAAACTGAATTTGCAAAAGAAGAGTATACCACCTCTTGGTGAGCAGATCTCCGGCATCTGTCCGTCTGGCGAGCAAGCCGAATCTTCTTCAGAACATATCTGCTCATTCAAGGTAAACAAAACTGAGCTGAGTTCATTGTTGTCATATAGAGCCATAGCAAAGTATATAATTTCCATACTGTGTGCACAACTTGGTCCACAAAACACATTTGTTTACATGTCTGAACAATCCAGAAACTCAGTCCTCATTTTCAAGATTAGGTTAACATGTGCATCGCTTGACTCATGGTCACACCAGCTCCAACTTAATAATCCACCCAAATGCCACAGACATTTTTGAATATTCATGGCTTCGCAAGCATGTTCAGGATAAGACAAAACTACCCAATCAAATTGTAGCAAACTCCCTGCTCCATTGTAGGAAAAGACTCAAGTGCTATGGTCGTTATCTCTTCCCATGAATTCTTGAGGTGATCGTCCTCATTCTCAGAGACAAAAAAGAATGCAACTAGATATGACTGGTTCTAATGCTGGATCCGATTCTATCTATGACAGACTTCACAATGTTGCAATAGTCTCCAGTGACATTACAAACGATGCACCCCCTGGTTATTCAAGTCCAGCTGCAAGCCAAGAATTATGGTTATCGGTTTGGTAGACTAGTGGACCTCCTTTGGTAATGCTACAACCTTGATGCGAGAGGAGAGAGCATTGGCATAAAAGAACAATCTTGTACCTCTTCTTTTCTAGGTTGTGATTCACAAGAATAGCAGATCCGAATGCTCCCCGTCCAACTTGCTCCATGATCTCGTACTGCTCCATATTCCTCGACGCCATGTCGATCTCGAAGCTCTGGATATATCCTCGTACACTAGCGCTTAATTCTTCCTCCTCACTAATTTCTGTTCCGTATCCGAGCTTCAACGTTGTTGCAAACTCTCGAAGTGTGTAAGGTCCCCTGGCTTCTAACCTCCTCCATATACCGCTAAGATCTAGACTCCCCGAGCTTGAAATCTTAGCTTCTCGTGAAAATATTACTGCACTTTCCCGATCATCGTCGCACCAATGGATCAATATTGCTGCTCCAAACCACGTTCATGCATGTACCCTGCCACATGCGAGACCTCTCTGCCATTGTGCTTGTTCAATGAACACTATAAAAAACTCCACAAAAAAATCAAAGAGACTGAACAAACTGCTCTGCACCTTGGTTACCACAGTTAGAAATGGAGTTTTGTATGGCCATACTTACGCCGGATGGAGAGAGTCGAGACACACGCTAATCGGCAAGGGAGGATGCGATTTCCTCTTCCTCTTCGTCACCTTCTTCTAGATATCAAGAACGACAGTCTTCCTCTGTTTACTTGCTCTACGAGCTGCACTCCTTCAAGCGCATCATCATGTCCATCCGGATGAGTTCCAAATTAGAGCCACGAATCCTCGAAAGGAAAACCGATCTGCATCCGAATCAAGAGCAAGATTTTTTTTGAACCTTGCTTGCTTGTTTCAGGGATTCGATCCTTGACTCAAATATTCTTGCGCCACGTCTACGAATCTTCAACCTTCTGAATAATCCAATCCTGCACAGCACTTTTTCCGGGACTCCTAAGGCTATTCTTGTCCCTCGAATCCGCTGACCAGGACACACTTTTAAACAAAACGATAGAAGGCAATTTCCCAGAGCTTGAAGATCCCAAACTCTCCGCCTCCTTCTGACCACGATAGTTCCGAAAAAAAGCTTCGCACCTCCTTCTACCACAGAAATCCGAAATTTGCAAAAAGAAAGAAAGAAAAAAAAAATCAGAACAAAAAGAGCATTGCAGCAGCGGGTAACTTACGGATTGAAGAATGTCATGCAATCGATGTCGTCGTCGTCGTCGTCGTCGTCGTGCGAAACAGAAATTATAGATGTTTATTTTGCCTTCAATGCTGCAAGGTGGTGAAGAAAGAAACAGGACAAAAGTCCGAACGCCGTCATCAATGCACAGAGCACGTAGACAACAAGCTTCTCGAAGGACACATTATTAATTGTCAACGGGAAGCCTTCATCAATGACAATCCGTGACAACACTCGCCCGGACGACGACGACGCTCGCTCGCTCTCGACAGAATACGCCGAGCTGCCGAGCCATAAGTTACTTGCAAAACTGCAGAAACAAAGGGTCCAAGCAAACCCCCGAAGGAAAACCGTCGAAAAAAAAGGAGAAAAAAAACAACGACGGGCAGCCTGGTTCCATACCGTTGTCGCGTACTGCCCCCCCGGCCCGCACAGTTGGAACTTGGAATGCGTTCACACATGTCTTCTTTTGCGGAACCCATGTCAATATGCATTGCACCCTCACACTCATTCATCACTATGGCATTGTTGCGTCCATGCTTGCATCATGTATCTTGTATCTTTTCATCATTATGAAGCTAAATCATGAGTATGCATGTTTATTTACAACTTGCTTAGCTACTTCATTCTTGATGCTTATTACTAAAAGTGCAAAAGAATTTTCTATTTAATCGTTACACAGAAAATACATGCTACAACTTGCTTTTGATGGATTGTAACAATGTTTCTACCCCTACATAAAAAAATCAAGATCTAATTAAAAATTGATGCAACTCATTTCAAATAGTTTCAATTTTTCAATTTAGTTTGAGCATTCAAATTTGCAATTCAAGTTACTAACAATAGATTTGTGATAGACGTTCACACACCTCCTTGGAGAGTAAGAGGTGATAATGCATTGGAGGGAAGAGGTTTTAAAGTTGTGTAAGAAAGAACAAAAAATCAATTGAAATCATTGATGTTATTATGTTAGATTCAATGTGTGAAACACATAATTAGAAGGCCCATTGGTCTGATTGAAAGTATGAAAAAATTATGTTTATACAAGCAACAAATGATGAATATGTCTCAATGTTGGAGATGGTTGATCCCAAAGATCAATTTGAAATGGCAACATCAAAATGGAACACAATTGTAGAGGTGATCAATGCTACAATGCTAAACCTTTTGTACAACGAACCTATATGTAAAGACAAATGGGGTATTGTTTCCAATGACTTCAAAAGATTATTCAACCATATGTTCAAAACATGTACCAACATTTTCTACTAGGATTTGATCTTTCAAGAAAGGATTAGTTCTAATTTTCTTTGCTAACACACAGGGACATGTAATGAAATGATTGATGTTTTTTTTAGTGATCAACCTATATCACATCCTCCTTGTGTTTGGGACACCTTGGATGTTGGTAATTTTGTTTATATACCACAAAAATTGAAGCTAAAAGAGTGCATTTTAAAAAATGGCCAACATGCGGAAACAATTGTGATCAAAAAGGAATTTTGACCTTAGCCTAAGGCACAACATCCATCAAATTTTTCCCCCTCTGGAACTTTTATTCTTCCCTAACAAAACAATCCAAGCACTTCTCCTTTGGTACAAAAATCATTTTCTTTTGCTCAAGCATTAATTGGTATTCCTATTAGTCTTGTACAAAAGAGCAACCTATTCATTTGGAAACATTTATAAAATCTTTGAATGAGATTCTTGCAAAAGATAAAACCAATACGAGTCTAGAAAAGGATTTTGATTCATTTGTTCAAATTTCAAAAGCTCCCCATGTTGTTGGTCAAATTGTTGGTCCTTAGGAACATGGGAGTGAAACAAAAGTTTTCCATTGTGAACATTAATATGGTGGAAGGTACAAAATATAATATTAAGGTGATGGTGGTGAACATTGACAAGCTACAATTGACAAAACTTGAAGTTGAAGACCATTGGTCTCAAGCACAAAAAAAATGACAAGTGCAACAACTTGAATATTTGAAAACATAGGATGAAAAAATCAATCTCATATAGAAGCTTATTATACAAGATATTTTTGGGCTTACTTATGTTATGGGGACGATTTATGCAAAAGATAAATTAACAACAAATTACAACCCTGTCGCAAATTCTAACAAGACAAATCGATCCAATTAATTTTTTCTAAATTACATATTTGATGTTTCTAATGTTGTTATTAATTAGAATTGATCATCATACAATTGAACATTTTTACAAATTATTGAT